>Ga0209494_1000015_pt1 | contig 115886 bp, 113 predicted proteins | sample EN1Hudseemescosm_FD_184628 | JGI IMG/M metagenome (GOLD analysis project Ga0209494, IMG submission 184628) | Methane-oxidizing microbial communities from mesocosms in the Hudson Canyon - EN1B Hudson Canyon (SPAdes) (version 2) | ecosystem: Environmental > Aquatic > Marine > Cold seeps | place... | reverse complement strand
GAGAAGTTGGCTGAGGCGTCATAGCTGTAAGCTTCGTCTTCGTTGGTTGAGGCGTCTGAGATGACTGTTGAGACTGTTGGTGTATCGTTGGTAACAGTCAACTCTATAACCATATGGAGTGTTGCCTCTTTTTGTATGTTGTAATCAGACAAAGTTCTTTCATCTTCGAGCTGTTTTCCAGCAAAAGTGAACCTTTGCTGGTCTGGTGGAACACCTTCTTTATCCTGAAACTTTGTTTTTACATTCTCAATGGTATCGCTTGGCTCAACATCAAGAACAATTGTTGTTCCAGTCAAGGTTTTGACATAGATTTGCATAATAGGTAAATTGTACCCCTATGTGAACCATAAATACGGGTGTCATTGAAACTAAAATTTTATCTGATATGAGAGTAATGGTCTATTAATTACTGCAAGATTATCATTGGGTCCCCCCGGGGTACAATCCAGCAAGAATGTAAGAGTGAGGGTGGTCTTGTTAGTATTTCAGTACATTGGAACTAAATGACTGTCAAAACTCACCTAATTTAACGCAATAAAAATCGTACACTTTTAGTACACTTCGACAAAAGAAATGCATATTTCAGCCTATAATTGTATCTGTAGTAAGTGAGATAATTTATCTTGGAAATAACTCAAGAATCCTTTTCTAACAACTCCTAACTATTGATAAACACAAGCTTCACCCAAGCCTCCAATAATGCGTCCGTAGCTCAGCTGGATAGAGTGTCGGTCTCCGAAGCCGAATGTCGGGTGTTCGAATCACCTCGGACGCGCCAATTTAAAATCTTATGAAAAAATCCCTATGAAATATACAGTTATTGACCCTGTCATACTAGACCTTGGCGTTGTTCAGGTGCACTGGTACGGGGTGATGTATTTACTGGCTTTTATTTCGGTTTATTTACTGGCTAAGGTGCGAATTAAAACAAACACCGGTTGGACTCGAAAGCAAGTTGAAGATTTGATTTTCTATGGCGCTCTGGGCGCGGTATTGGGCGGACGATTGGGTTATTTAATTTTCTACAATCTATCGTCATTTGTTACCAATCCTTTGATATTTTTTGACTTTCAGGGCGGGGGGATGTCTTTTCATGGGGGTTTTATCGGTGTTCTTGTTGCTGCTTTAATTTTCAATCGAAAGGCGCAGAAATCATTTTTTGAGACGATGGATTTTGTTGCACCACTCGTGCCTCTCGGCTTAGCGTTGGGCCGAATTGGTAATTATATTAATGGTGAATTGTGGGGTAAGGTGACAACCAGTGCATTTGGCGTTTATGGCCCTAACCACAGTGGCGAATGGGCTGTGCGTTATCCCTCGCAATTGTACGAAGGTTTTTTAGAGGGCGTTGTGTTGTTTGTTGTTTTGTGGATTTATACAAAAAAACCGCGTCCTTTAATGACAACCTCCGCTGTTTTTCTAACCTTGTACGGCTTCTTTAGATTTATAATTGAGTTCGTAAGGGTGCCCGATGCTCACCTGGGTTATTTAGCGTTTGGCTGGCTAACGATGGGGCAATTACTGAGCTTTCCGATGATTCTTATTGGCGCCTATCTATTTTATAAAGCAAACAATGTAGTTAAAAATATATGAAGCAATATTTGGATTTTTTGAGATTGGTTAAAGAGCAGGGCGCTGTTAAAACAGACCGTACCGGCACCGGTACAGTGAGTGTGTTTGGTCACCAAATGCGTTTTGACTTGCAAAAGGGCTTTCCGTTAGTAACCACCAAACGGATTCATTTGCCGTCGGTTGTGCATGAGCTTCTTTGGTTTTTAAGTGGTGATACCAATATTCGCTATTTAACCGACAACAAAGTTAATATATGGAACGAATGGGCGGATGAAAATGGCGATCTCGGGCCAGTTTATGGCGCCCAATGGCGACGTTGGCAAAATGCTAAAGGTGAGAAAATTGACCAAATAAGCGAAGTCATCAAGCAAATCAAAAACTCCCCTGACTCCAGAAGAATTATTGTCTCGAGCTGGAATGTTGGCGAACTCAGCAATATGGCTTTACCGCCGTGCCACGCTTTCTTTCAATTCTATGTTGCTAATAACAAACTGTCGTGCCAACTTTACCAGCGTAGTGCTGATATTTTCCTAGGCGTGCCTTTTAATATAGCCTCGTATGCACTGTTGACACACATGGTCGCACAACAGTGCAACCTTGAAGTTGGTGATTTTATTTGGAGCGGTGGCGATTGTCATATTTACTCCAATCATTGTGAACAGGTGGAAACACAATTGTGCCGTACGCCAAAAGCATCGCCAGAATTGCTCATTCACCGCAAAGCCGACAGTATTTTTGATTACCAATATGAGGATTTTGAGTTCAAAGATTATTCTTACGACGAGCCAATTAAGGCGCCGGTTGCGGTTTAGTTAATGAATTTAATAATTAAGCTTCAGAAAAGTATAGGGTATGAGTTTAACGACGTTGCGCTTCTCAAGCGTGCATTGACTCATCGTAGTGTTGGTAACAATAATAATGAAAGATTGGAGTTTTTGGGTGACAGTGTTCTCGGTGCAATCATTTCGCGTGAATTGTTTCAACGTTTTCCTAAAATTGACGAAGGTCAGCTCTCAAGGCTACGGTCACACTTGGTTCGTGGCCAAACGCTAGCAAAATTGGCGAAAACCATCGATTTGTCTGATTTCTTGATCCTTGGTCAAGGCGAGCTAAAAAGTGGCGGTTTTCGTAGAGATTCGATCCAAGCAGACACACTTGAGGGAATTATTGGTGCGGTTTTTGTCGATTCCGATTATTTGACGACAAACCAAGTTGTTCTGACGCTCTACAAGGACCTACTTGACGAAGCAAGCCCGACGGACTCACTCAAGGACTTTAAAACACAATTGCAAGAATTCTTACAAAAAAGAGGGATGACTTTGCCAAGTTACGAATTACTTAAAACTATGGGTCAAGACCATAATGCTGTTTTTTATGTACGCTGCACGTTGGGTGAAGACAACCTTTGTGTCGAAAAAAATGCAAAAAGCATTAAGCGTGCCGAGCAGGCTTGTGCCGAATCATTACTGGAGAAGTTAAAACAATGAATTTTCAAGCTGGATTTATCGCCGTTGTTGGACGACCAAACGTTGGTAAATCAACCCTAACAAATGAATTAATTGGGCAAAAGCTCTCAATTACTTCGCACCGGCCACAAACCACAAGGCACCGTATTCATGCCATTGACACGACCGATAACTACCAAATGGTTTTTGTTGACACCCCAGGTATTCATATTGGCAGTAAGAAGGCGATAAACGCCTACATGAATAGAGCTGCAAGCTCGACCTTTAATGATGTTGACATGATTTTGTGGCTGGTTGAGGCTGGAAAATGGACGAAAGAGGACGAGCGCGTTTTAGAGCATATTGGCAAGGTTGATGTGCCGGTTGTACTCTGTGTTAATAAGATTGATAAGTTGGTGAAAAATGATCAAGTCTTGCCGTATTTGCAAAAGCTTGGTGAGAAATTTCAGGCCGCTGAAGTGTTTCCACTTTCCGCTTTTAAAAAGGCACACTCGAGCGCCCTACGCTCATTAATTCTAAAATATCTGCCGCAACGAGAGGCTATATTCGATGCCGACTATATTACTGATCGCACTGAAAAATTTGTTGTTGCAGAGTTTATTCGCGAAAAATTGATGAGAAATTTATCAAATGAATTACCTTACGATTTGACCGTTGAGATTGAAAAGTTTGAATTGGATGGTCGTATGTATCGTATTGCTGCCAGGGTTTTCGTTGATAAAGCCTCACAAAAAAGTATTGTTATTGGCCACAAAGGTGAAGTATTAAAGAAAATTGGTGAGGAGTCAAGACTCAGCATTGAGGGTTTTTTAGAGAAAAAAGTGTTTTTAGAGTTGTGGGTAAAAGTACGACAAGGTTGGTCGGACGATAAAAGGGCGCTCGCTTCCCTGGGTTATGACTAACGTTGAGTTAACACCAGCATTTTTACTTCATAGGCGCACTTATCAGGGCAATTCGTTATTGCTGGATTTTTTAACCCGTGATCACGGCAAAATTCGACTGGTTGCTCGTGGCATAAGAAAAAACAAGACACCGATTCAAATGTTTCAGTGCTTAAAAATCTCTTTTAAGGGCAGAGGGGGGCTTAAAGCTTTGGCGAATACTGAGAGCAATGACCTACCCAGACGATTATTGGGTAACAACTTGGTTTTGGCAATGTACGCCAACGAACTGCTGTCTCGCCTTTTGCCTGAAGCAGAAGCGCATCCAAGGGTCTTTTTCAGCTATCAAAAATTTGTAGAAGGTATAAGTCAGGCAACTGATAGTGAGCAGCAGTTGACTCTTAGGTTGTTTGAAAATCAGTTACTAGAAGAGCTGGGTTACGGCCTTGATTTTCGCTGTGATTACTCGGGTCAGCCAATCAGCTCGACAATGAATTATCATTTTGCCGAGCAAGAGGGTTTTTTTCGTCATGCAGATGGTAAAATTCCCGGCGAAATATTACTTAAATTTGCCGCCGACACAACCCAGAATTTCAGCACCAAAGAGCTAAAAATAGCCAAAGGCCTAAACCGCCAAAGATTGCGAGCACTATTGGGTGACAAGCCTTTAAAAAGTAGAGAATTATTTGTTGTTAATTAATGGAAGTTACGAGTATGTATTTAGGTGTTAATATCGATCATATAGCCACTTTAAGAGAGGCAAGAGGAACCATCTACCCCTGCCCAGTTGAGGCGGCTTTACTTTGCGAGCAAGCGGGTGCGGATAGTATTACATTGCATCTTAGAGAGGATCGCCGTCACATTAATGATGGTGATGTCGAGCTAATGCGTCGCTCATTAAAAACAAAAATGAATTTAGAAATGGCAGCGACCGACGAGATGCTTTCTATTGCTGCAAATATTAAACCTGAAGATTGTTGTCTGGTGCCTGAAAAACGTGAGGAGTTGACTACCGAAGGTGGTCTTGACGTCGCTTCGCAAGTATCAAGAATGCGCGAAGTATGTCAAAAACTTGCACAAGACGAAATTAGAGTTTCGCTGTTCATTGATGCCGATAAAAATCAAATAGATGCCGCCAAGGAGTGTGGCGCCCCGGTGATTGAGATTCATACCGGTCATTATGCGGACGCCACAGACGAACAATCTCGCAATGATTGCTTCCAGAAGATCAAAGAGGCTACAACTTATGCACACAGCATTGGTTTGCAGGTAAACGCTGGTCACGGTTTGACGCTTGAGAATACAGGAAGAATTGCGGCATTAAATGAACTTGTGGAACTTAATATTGGCCACTCCATTGTTGCTAGAGCTGTTTTTGTAGGCCTAGCTGAGGCGACACGCGAAATGAAAGCCATTATGCTGAAGGCGAGACCATGATTTACGGCGTTGGAACGGATATTGTTGATATTAAGCGAATAGCGCACATTCTCAAAAAGAATCGAGAAGGTTTTGTTAAAAGAGTTTTAACCGAACACGAGCAATTATTGTTTGCCAATAAAGCAGACAGCCCTGCTTTTTTTGCCAAGCGTTTTGCCGCTAAAGAAGCTTTTGCTAAGGCGCTGGGCACCGGTATCGGTAGAGTCGTTGGTTTTCAAGATTTGACTGTACGCAACAACGACAAAGGCAAACCGCATTTTATCCCGAGTGAAAAACTTAGTTTATTTGGTTAATAATAACATTAAACAGGCGCATCTAAGCATCTCTGATGAGAGTCAAAATGCTGTTGCTTTCGTTGTGCTAGAGGCTATTGAACCAGCTGAAGAGGGTAAGTAGTTACAAAAAAAAGCCCCTAGTTAAGGGGCTTTTTTGTATAAAGAATTAACACCTTTCAATGGCGTTGCTTTCTAAAACGGAATATCGTCCTCAAAATCATCATTCGCTACCGGTGTAATTGTCGGTGCAGCTTGTGCAGGTGCACTCTGTCTCGGTGCCGAAGGAGCCCCACCCGTGTCATCCCGGCGATCTAGCATCTGTAAAGTGCCATTAAAGCCACTAACAACTACCTCGGTTGTGTAACGATCTTGACCGTTTTGATCTTGCCATTTACGCGTTTGTAGTTTACCCTCAACGTAGACTTTTGAGCCTTTGTCGAGATATTGACCAGCAATCTCAGCGAGTTTTCCAAAAAGAGAGACTCTGTGCCACTCTGTTCTTTCTTGCTTTTGTCCGGTATTTTTGTCTGTCCACGAGTCGCTTGTGGCAACAGAAAGGTTGGCAATAGCGTTGCCATTTGAGGCGTATTTTACCTCGGGTTTTGCGCCTAGATTTCCAACCAAAATTACTTTATTAATACCCGCCATAACTACATCTCCGTTGTGTTGTTTTTGGATGGCATTGTTAGAATAACCAGCCACCAAATTATTGCCATAAATATGGTCAATAAGAATACACTATTCAAGTCAAAAATGTCATAAATAAGTCCGCCAATTGCGCCACCAATAAATGTTCCGAGGAACTGCGAAGTAGAGAAAATTCCCATTGCTAGGCCGCGCTTTGAAGCCCCTGCAGTTCTAGATAATAGCGAGGGCAGAATAGCTTCAACAGCATTAAAAGCAATAAAGAAAAGTGACAGTAGAACAAGGAAAACACTCATGCTTAAATTGAGACTGAAAAACAGTACTTGACTGACGATTAATAAACCAATACTGAGTAGTAGAGTAAGCTTGGTTTTTTTGTATTTTTCCGAGGCGACAATCAACGGAACCATGCCAACAAAAGAGATAATAATGGCCGGCAGATAGAGCTGCCAATTGTCTTCAATTGCAATGATGTTATTTTCAATAAGTAATAATGGCATCACAATAAAACCACAGGCAAGAATTAGGTGTAAGCTAAAAACACTAAAATCCAGACGCATCAGCTGTGGGTTCAATATTTCTTTAAAAGCAGGCAATGATAGTTTGTAATAACTAATGGGCTTTACACTCGGAAAGGTTAAAACGATAAACACTGCAACAACCGAAAGGCCGGCTATCACCCAGAACAAGCCAGACATGCCCGCACTTGAGGCGATGATTGGGCCAATTAATAGAGATAACATAAAGGCCAAACCAATTTGAAAACCAACAAAGGCATTGGCTTTTGCACGGTTTTCTTCGGAAACAAAATCAGCTAAAAAAGCCATTAGCACCGCAGAAATTGCGCCGCCACCCTGTAAGGCTCTACCAATAACAACAAAGAGTATGTTTTCGGTGCTTGCGGCGACAATACTGCCCAGTAAAAATAGGCTGAGACCAGCAAGTAACATAGGCTTACGTCCAAAGCGGTCCGACAGGTAGCCAAAAGGTATTTGCAGGCAAGCTTGTGTTAAGCCATAAACGCCAATCGCCAAGCCGATTAAGAAGGGCGTGGTGTTTGAATAATCACTCGTCGCGTATACGCTCATCACCGGAAAGAGCATGAACAAGCCAAGCATTCGAGTCGCCATGACTAACGACACTTTTAAGGCAAAAAGTCGTTCCTTTGAATTCATGAGGGCCGATGATTAATTATCTAATTTGTATTCTACTGCGTAGTCGGGGTAGCTAGCATTAAGCACAGATCTGGCGTCTTCAGCCAGCTTAATGGCGCCAATAGCGTCGTAATTATAGGCCATTAAATGCAGCGCATCGGGTACTGAAGGTGTCTTTGGAAAGTGTTCGATAAGGTACTTGCAGCGATTAATCGCAGCGATGTTTGATTTATTGTTGGTGTAATACTGGGCAACGTAAAATTCATGTCTAGCGAGTGCATTTTTTAATCCTACGAGTTTGGCTTTGCCATCTTCAGCATAGTCGCTCTGAGGAAATTCACCGATAAGACCAGTGTAACAAAGATAGGCATCTTTAACACTCTGTACATCTCTTTGGGCTTTGTCTGTTATTAGGTCGTCAAGAAAAGAGCGGGAAATATCTTCAAACGATTTGCATCGTAAATAGTGTGCATAAGGAGTTGAAGTGTGTGAAGGGTAGCGCTTAATAAAATCGTCCAATTGCGCAAGGGCGCTGATGTATTCTTCGCGTTTATAATAACCGTAAGCAATATCCAATTGCGCCTGCATGGCGTACTTTGACCCGGGATAAGCCGCCAGAATTTGCTCGTAGTATTCAATCGCTTGAGTGTTTGAGCCCGAACTTAACTTTTCCTGCGCTAAATCGTAGAGTGCTTTCGGCGTTTGACCGTCCACCAATGCACCTCGCTCAACTTTTTTTTCTGCAAAAAGCGAACCACAACCGCTTAGAAAAATAGACAAAAGAACAATAACAGGAATTATTTTTTTCATAAAGAGTTGGATTTTTATTAAGCTTATGAGTGGAATTATACTAGGCTAAACAAGGGATAGAAACCTTTGTATAAACTGGCTTTTTGCCAAGTCAGCTGCTTATAATACCCCTAATAGTTGTAATTAATATTTTTCAATGCCAATCGCTTTTTTTCAGAAAAAAACCGTCATCGGTGATCTTTGCTCCGTGCTCGATACTTACCTCTCAAAGGCAGAAGTTAAACTTGTAAAAAAAGCGCACAAGCTTGCTGAGGCGGCCCACAAAGGTCAGTTTCGTCGCTCAGGCGAGGCTTATATTCACCACCCGATTGCGGTGGCCCTTATATTGGCAGAGCTTAACCTAGATTATTATTGTATTGCTGCTGCGATTCTGCACGACTGTATAGAGGATACCACTGTAACAAAGGAAGATATTTCCATGGAGTTTGGCGAGCAAATCGCGCACATTGTTGAGGGTGTATCCAACCTAACCAATTTAGAATTTAATTCGGGCTCACACAAACAAGCTAAAAATTTCCAAAAATTGTTTTTTGCCATGTCGAAAGACATGAGAGTAATGATTATCAAGCTAGCAGATCGTCTTCACAATATGCGCACTTTGGGTGCAATGAAACGCGAAAAGCAGATTAAAAAAGCGCTTGAAACAACCGAGCTCCATGCACCAATTGCGCGCCGATTGGGCTTGCACAGTATCCGAGTTGAGCTGGACGATCTTTGCTTTGAAATACTCCACCCTCGCAGACACCTTATTCTAAAACGCAAAATTAGTAAACAATATGGCAACCAAAAAAAGACGATTACCCTTGTTCAATCTGAGATTGAAAATAGACTGACATTTGACGGCATTCAGGCCAGCGTCGAAGGCAGACAAAAGCAACCCTGCAGTGTTTATAACAAAATGAAGAATAAGTCCCTAAAGTTCTCGGAAGTGTTGGATATGCATGCTTTTCGGGTGATTGTTGACGAGACAAAGGACTGTTATCAGGCGTTGGGCATCTTACACAGTTTGTACAAGCCTTTGCCGCAGAAATTTAAAGATTATATTGCAGTACCCAAATCTAATAGTTATCAGTCGCTGCATACCGTTTTGCTAGGGCCGAGGAACATGTTTATTGAAGTGCAAATTCGCTCAAAAGAAATGCACTTTATTTCGGAATATGGCATTGCCGCCCATTGGCATTATAAGAGTACTGTCGAACCCTCCGAAAAACTGGCGCAAAACTGGCTTGGCTCTCTATTGGATCTTCAGAAAAGCACCGACTCTTCTACTGACTTTCTTGAGGGAACGAAAGCGGATCTATTCTCAAACGAGGTTTTGGTGTTTACCCCAACTGGGGAAATCATTCAATTACCCCTCAGAGCAACAGTGCTTGATTTTGCATACGCAGTACATACTAATGTTGGAAAGAGAACACAAAAAGCTACAATTAATGGCAATTCAGCGCCACTTTCGTCCGAGCTTAAAACTGGCCAGACAATTGAGATTATCACCAGTCGATTCGTTAAGCCCAAGCCAAGCTGGTTGAGCATGGTGGCAACACCCAGAGCTAAATCGGCAATCAAAGCGCAACTTAAAGAAAATTCCAAAACCGATTTAGCGAAACTTGGCAAGCACTTAATTACCGATGCTCTTGAATTTCAGAAAATCAAAATTTCAAGTATTTCAAAGCAAAGATGGGCCGATTGCTTGACTGAGTTGCACTGCTCTACTTCGAGAGATCTTTATATTAAGGTTGGCCTTTCTGAGATATTTGTTGCGGTGGTTGTTAATCACCTTATCCAGCATGCTGGAAAAGCCGCAATTAATGCGCTCACTATTCACAAAACAAAGGGGATGGCAATTAACTTCGCCCATTGTTGCTACCCAATACCTGGCGACCATGTCACCGGTATATTGACAACAACAAAAGGCATGGTGATGCATCGCAACAATTGCTCCAACCTTGCCCACATAAAAAATAAAAGCGCTCAGTGGCTTGAAATTGACTGGAAGTCCGATGAAAGTGAACTGTTCCAAGTGCCTGTTCGCGTCGTTGTTGAGAATCAAAGTGGTGTGTTGGCAACAATTGCGAATGTCTTGGCGCAGCTCGAAGTGAACATTGAGCATCTTGAGCAAAAAACCATGCCGCACTCTAAAAAAGCAGTGGGTTTGATCGTTGATGTGAATAACGTTGTGCAGCTTAATAGTGTGTTGCATCGCTTAAAGCAGCTCCCAACGGTTGTTTCTGCAAGGCGAAATTAAACATTAAAAGAGTCCTTGAGTCGAACTCAATTGATTAAAATTAACCCTTATTATTTCAATATATTATCGCCCGATACCCCTTATGATGACTTGGCTTGACTCACTCGATATTGCTATCACACTGGACGAATCCCATCCAGAAATCGACCCAACAACAGTTAACTTTGTTGACTTGCAGAATCTGGTTCTTGGATTGGATGGGTTTGATGCCGGTGAAACACAGTGTGGTGAAAGAGTTCTAGAGGCTATTCAGATGTACTGGATCGAGGAAAAAGAATGAAAATTTTAAAAACCTTAGTACTCCTCTTAACGCTTGTCTCAACAGCTGCATATGCACTGCTTGAGGTTACAATCATTAAGTCAGAAGAAAACGCATTTCCAATTGTTATTGCACCCTTTGAGGTCATTGATGATGCCGAGCAAGGTGCCGAAATTGCCGATATTATTCGTGATAACTTAAATCGTTCGGGTCAATTCAACGCCCTAAGCTCAAAAGGCGTTATTACCAATAAAATTGATTTTAGTTACTGGAAGGCAAGAAAAAAAGATGCGATTGTTTTTGGCAAGATAGAAAAGGTCAGCAGCAAGGTGTTTAATGTTTATATCTATGTTTACGACATTTATACAAAAAAGCGTCTATACGGCAAAAAAATAGCGGTACATAACAGCGGCATTAGAAGGATTTCGCACTATCTAAGCGATAAAATTTACAACGTTTTGCTTGGTCAAAAAGGCTCGTTTGACACCCGCCTTACTTATGTAACAATGACCAATGATGAAAACATGGGCAGAGTTTACCAACTTGAAATTGCCGATGCTGATGGCCACAACGCGCAAACCGTAGTTAAGTCCTCGTATCCCATTCTTTCGCCTGCTTGGTCGCCCGATCAAAAGAAAATTGCCTACGTTTCGTTTAAAAATGGCCGCTCGGAAGTGTTTATTAAGTATCCGTTTATGCGGGTTAAGTCAATTAAACTGCCAAGATTCGACGGCATTGCATCAGCGCCAAGCTGGCACCCCAATGGTCAAGGCCTAGTATTAACCATATCTAGAGAAGGTAACAAAGATCTTTATTTCTACCAACTTGAAAGTAAGAAACTAATCAGACTAACAAAAGACAGCGCTATTGACACTGAGGCAAATTTCTCGCCTGATGGTAAGAGCATCGCCTTTACGTCAAATCGCTCTGGCCAAGTTCAAATCTATATAAAAGATTTAACCAATGGCAAGATTAAACGCGCTACCTTCGAGGGCACCTACAACGCAAAACCGGTCTTCTCACCAGATGGAAAGGCACTCGCGCTCGTGCATCGTGTTGGCAAGGATTATCGAGTTGCCTTGCTTGACATTAAAACCCGAGACCTTACTGTTTTGACGCAAAATAAGTTGGATGAGTCACCCTATTTTTCACCAAATGGTGGTATGATTATTTTTGCAACGAATCGCGATAACAAGGGTGTGCTTTCCGTGATTTCACTACACAACAACCAGATTGTCGAGTTGGCACAAAAAGGGGCGGAAGTCCGCGAACCGAACTGGTCTAATTACTCAAAATAAGGATAACAATAATGACAAAAAAAATCATCTTACTCACAAGCGTCATTTTTTTAAGCTCTTGTGCCGGAACATCAATTCAAGATCTAGGCGACAAATTCCTTGACTTGATCAATCCTTCGGACCCAGCGGTTGAGGTTGAGGACTTGAGTGATTCTGTATTAATGTTGGATGACGAAAGTGGTAGCTTCTCCGGTGAGGACCTTGCTGAATCTGGTGTGGATTCAAGCGAACAGTCACGCACACAAACTGCAACTGAAGTTGCGGTAGAAACACTTGAAGATGCAGGTGTTTCATTTGTGCTGTATTTTTCTTACGACGATACTGAGATAGATGAAGAGGCAACCCAAGTTATTATTGACCATGCCAACTTTATGAGAAACAACCCAGGAATTTCACTCAAACTTGAAGGTCATGCGGACGAAAGAGGTACAAGGGAATACAACCTCGCCCTGGGTGAAAATCGCGCCCTAAGCGTAAAAGAGGTGCTTGGTTTGTATGGACTTGAAAACAGAGTTGAAGTGGTTAGTTTTGGTGAAGAACAGCCCATTGCCTTTACTCACGATGAAGACAGCTGGCAGAAAAATCGCCGTGTTGAATTTATTTATCAGTAACCTTCTAGGTAGGCTTTCTTAAACCAACAATAGATGCCCATGAGAAAGCTCTTCGTCTTAAGTTTTTCATCTATTATAATTTTTACTTCATCCGCTGTTCAGGCGGATGAAGTTTCTATTGATGTTGACGCTGCGCTACTTAGCATGCACCAAGAAATCAACTATCTGGTTAATGAGAACAACCTCTTAAAAAACCAAATTGAGTTGTTGCAAGAGGCGCAAAAAGTTTCCAACCAACAAATTGAAGAACTCTTCAAAATACTGGAGGTTGGTGCAACCAATAAAGTCATTGAAGAAGTCATTGTCACCCAAAAAGAAAACGAAGACAAGGCATCGACACTTTACGCCGATGGTAGAAAGCAACTGATTTTTGGTGCTCACGATGCAGCAATTACACTGTTTAATGATTATCTTGCAAGTTACTCTGATTTTAAGAACGCTGCAGACGCCCAATATTGGCTAGGCAGGGCTTTTTATGCTAAAGAGTCCTACGATGAAGCTAAGTCGGTTTTCGTCCAATTTCAGCAAGAGAATCCACTACATCCAAAGTATGCAAACTCTATGTACGAGCTTGCGCAAACATTAGTGGAGTTGAGCGAAATCGAGGCTGCAAAAATGATGCTTTCCGAAATGCTTGATAAATTTCCGACACACTCTTTGCACATCAAGGCAGAGAGTAAGCTCAAAGAGCTGCAAGAATTAACTTTCGAATCTTAGTAGCGTGTTAGTACAAGAAATTGCTGCCGTTGACTTGGCTGCTCTTTGTTATTACAACAAAGAGCGTTATCCTTTTCTACTGGAAAGCGTCCATCATAATGATATCAACCGCTATTCAATTTTATTTGCCTTTCCGGGGCAAAACATTGTCCTTAATGACTTTGCTGATTTCAATTTCCTTTCTGAGCTCGAATCAAAGTTAAACAAAGATCCTCAGGTATCCGATTTGCCATTTTCTGGTGGCTGGTTTGTCTATCTTTCTTATGAGTTAATTGGGCAAATAGAGCCTATTCTGAAGGATGACCTACACACTTCTGACCTACCTATTGCTTATGCTGTAGAAATTCCAAGCGCTATTATTGTGGATCATCAAGAGGACGTTTTTTATCTTATTGATGAGTACGACTCCAAGGAGCGTATGGATCAAATTTTGGGGGATATTGAAGCCGTCAAAGCCATTCCGTCGGCCCGTGTTACTGGTGAACTCACCCAGGAGAAAGAGGGTAAATTTGTCAATGGCGTTAAATCATCCCGCGACTACATCATGGCTGGTGACGTTTTCCAGGTTAACTTGTCCAGACAATGGCAATATGGGCTGGACGATGAAATGGATTCTGCCATTATCTATAATGCCCTGAGAAAAGCCAATCCAGCGCCATTTTCTGCGCTGATTCAATATCAGGATTTTGCTATTATTTCATCTTCGCCGGAAAGATTGTTCAGCGTTCAAGATGGGGTTGTGCAAACTCGACCGATTGCTGGCACCCATCCGCGGGGCAAAGATGGCGATGACGAAGTGCAAAAACAGCACCTTATTAATCATCCTAAAGAACAAGCTGAGCACATTATGTTGCTTGACCTAGAGCGCAACGACATGGGTAGGGTGTGCGAGTACGGCAGTGTTTACGTCAATGAGGTTATGACTCTAGAGACCTATCCTTATGTGCATCATATTGTTTCCAATATCAAAGGCAAAGTTAGAGAGGGTGTTGGTGTTAAGGACTTGATTAGAGCGTTGTTTCCAGGTGGGACGATTACCGGCTGCCCTAAAGTTAGATGCATGCAGATTATTAGCGAATTAGAGCAAATGCCGAGAGGGGCCTATACGGGCTCATTAGGCTATATTAGCCAGGATGGTAAAATTGACTTCAACATTCTAATACGCAGCTTTGTCCAAACCGGAAAGACCCTTACATTTAGAGCTGGTGCAGGCATTGTTTATGACTCAATTCCTGAGCGAGAATTAGAAGAAACCAAACACAAGGCCGCGGGCCTTGTTAGGGTGTTCCAAGACTAAGTTTCGTCAAGGCTTGCCAATTCGGCCAAAGTAACGGGTTTAATGGGTGGGCGAGCATTGTAATAACCCGCTTGCTCTTCTCTAATCTCTAGTTCTTTTGCAAGTATTTCGGTCACACTTAATCCACAAAGCCTGCCCTGACAAGGCCCCATGCCGCAGCGTGTGAAGCTTTTGAGCTGGCTTGGGCCTTTGCAGCCAACGCCTATCGACTCTTTAATTTGAGCTAATGTTACCTCCTCGCAGCGACACACAATTGTTTCGTTATCTTGTGGCGTGCGATAACGCACATGCGGTTTAAATAAAGAGTCAATAAACGGCCTTACAGCCATTTCCTTGCTTAGTTTCTTTTTAAAGGGTTTTGATAAAACCTTTCTATCGCCTCTTGAAATTAGCTCAAGATTGTAAAGCATATTGAGCGCTGCAATTGAGCCTCTTTGTGCCGCCGCAACACCTCCAGCTATCGAGCTTGCATCGCCAGCAACAGAGATTCCGTCAACACTTGATTGGCCGTATTGATCAACGTCAATTGTCCAGCAGGCTTGCCGTGCATCCCAGCTCTTGTCGCATCCAGCAGAAAGACTGGTGTTGAGTTCAGGGGTAACCCCTTGATGAAGAAACACCTGCTTGCAATTGAGGTTTTTCCATTTGCTTCTTTGACAATACTCAACACTTGCTACAGAGTCGGAACCATTTATTCTTACGTCACTAATATTGGATATATAGAGTGTGCCAGATTTGATAATTTCCCACTTCCAGCGCCAGCCTTGAAAAATGTTTTTGGTATTTTTTAGCACTCCAAAGCTGTGTCTCAAAGCGCGCAAATAATTACCTCTTGGAGTGGTGTCAATAATGGCTTTAATGGGAATCCCAGCTGAGATGTATTGATGTACTATTAAATACAACAATGGGCCCGTACCAACAAAAACAGCGTCTTCATAAACAACGCCAGATTCTTTTAATAATATTTGTGCTGCACCAGCACTCATTACGCCGTTTAGTGTCCAACCTAGTACAGGAAAGGGCCGCTCTTGTGCACCAGTTGCCACCAGTATTTGCCCGCCTTTCGCTGAATGCGACTTACCGTTAACCGAGTAGTGCACCGCCTTAGCGCCAGACAAATGCCACACTTTTGCAGAGTGTTGGTAGTTGACACGACTCCGTCTAAAATCCTCAATCAAAGGCAAGCCATCTTGATAGCTTTGACCTAGCCATTCATTGTCGCTTTTTTGATTCTTTTCAATGGCCCGATATATTTGTCCGCCTGGGGCGCAATTCTCATCCAAAACCAAGACGCTGGCTTTGTGTTGATCAGCAAGTACTGCTGCACTGATGCCTGCAGGGCCAGCACCGATAATGATGATATCGTATTTTGCGCTATTCATTTTTTTCCTGAGGAGTTAATAACTTGGCGTTTTATCTTCATGCCATCACTGACCTGGATTGTGCACGATTGTTGATTGTCCATACCATTAATGTTGATTAGGCAATCAAAACACACACCCATCATGCAGTAAGGTCCGCGCTTCATATTATTTAGCGTCGTTTCTCTGAAATCACAAACACCCGCCCAAAGCAGAGCGGTTGCAACATTGTAATCTTTAGGCACGTTCAGCGTCTTGCCCTCAAAGTAAATGGTAATCAGTTCACCTTGGTTGCTATTGATCGATTTAAACATCAAATCTCCTTGCGCTAAAGCAAGCGAGTGACGAAGGTAAAAGGCCGTCTTTTGCTATGTAAGATGCAACATCAAGAGCATGAGTAGCTGCCAAGGTTACACCGGAATGAGAAGAAAAAGCGTAAGCGCCGGGGCAGGAGTCCGAATGATCATAAATAGGGAGTCCGTCCTTGGTGAGGATGCGTAGCGACCCCCAGGCCCTTACCATTTTTACGTTTTTTAAATTTGGGAAGATAGTAATTGTTTGCTTTGCAATTTGTTGAATTTCACGAATATTAGTACCCTCATCAAAGCCCACGTCTTCATGTGAATCGCCCAGCATTAAGCCTCCTTCACGGGTTTGGCGCACCAAACCGGTAGGGTGGTCTAGAAGTGGTTTGACTTTTTCAGTGACAAGAATCTCGCCACGTTGTGGATATACCGGCACACTTAAGCCCACTTTTGGAGCTAATGTTTTATTAAAGAAACCCGCCGCAAGAACAACTTTTGCACTTGTAAACTCGTCCATCTCTGCATTAACCTGAAAGACTTTATTTTTGTAATTAATATCAGTAACGGGTTTTGTGATGAGCTCTCCACCCAGCTGTTTAAATGCCTTGTGAAGTGCTTTTAATAAATATAGTGGGTTAACATGCCCATCCAATTTACTAAAAGACGCGCCAGCTACCGTTGGGCCAATATTTGGCAACAATTGCTTGAGGTTGTCATGGCTGAGCATTTCAAAGTTAAAATCGCCTTGACTATCAGAGTGTATTTTCTCCATTAACGCCTGTCTTTGTTTGAACTCCACCTCATTCAAACAAAAGTCAAAGCCACCGTTCTGCTCAAAAGCTAAATCAATACCTGTCAATTCTGAAAGCTCTTTATTAAAATTAGGCCATTGTTTTGCTGATTGACGTGTCCACGCCGCATAAGCGGGGCTGTTAGCGCCCTTGCCTTGCACCCAAATTAAGCCAAAGTTACCGCGTGCAGCTCTTATGGCGTTGTCACCTTCGTCGAACATTGCCACTTTTTGGCCAGAGCGACTCAGGCCATAGGCTATGGAAGCGCCAATCATGCCGCCACCAACAACGATAGTGTCAAAATATTTCATTCTTTTCTACAACCCACAGGATGAATTAATTATATAACAAAGACCTTGTGTTGATAGAACAAGGCTTGAATGCAACGTTTTAGATTTTATAGGAATTAATACTATATTTATGATAATGTTTATGGTATATTCATAAAATCGCAGAAGAAAACGCGATTATATATTGCTTTTACAGAATATTTTATTTCATAAAAAGGAGAAAAAAATGAATAAAAAACTAGTGATGACTCTACTTGGCGTCTCAATGGCGACCAGTGCCTTTGGTGGTGCTTGGTCAACAGTTAAAATTGGTACTGAGGGTGCATACCCCCCGTGGAATGGTACAAGCGCTTCTGGCGAGCTTGAGGGTGCTGAGATTGACTTGGCAAACGACTTGTGTGACAGAATGGGCGTAACTTGTGAATTTGTTGCTCAAGATTGGGACGGTATTATTCCAGCCCTTCAAAACGGCAAATACGACGTTATTATGGCGGGTATGTCAATTACTTCTGAAAGAATGCAAGTTATTGACTTTTCTCAAGGTTACGCAACAGAGCCGGCTTCATTCGCGGCACGCAACTCTTCTATTCTTGCACAAATGGGCGAGACTGGCAGCGTTAACCTAGACCTAGGTCATTCGGATTTGATTGATGCACTAAGAGCGGCGCTTAACGGCGGTGTAGTTGGTGTTCAAGGTTCTACAACTCATGAAAACTTCGTAAGAGAAGCCTTGGGTGGTATGGTAACTGTTAAAGTGTACGACACACAGCAAAACCTACAATTAGATTTGGCTGCGGGTAGAATCGACGCTGCACTTTCTGACACTAGCTCTCTTCAAGACTTTATGGACAGCTCAAGCGGCTCTAAAGTAGTATTCTTCGGCCCTAAATTGGGCGGTGGTGCTTTTGGTCCTGGTGTAGGTGTTGGTTTGCGTCAAGCCGATAGAGACCTTAAGGCTATGTTCAACAAAGCAATTAATGAAGCAAGAGCTGACGGTACATTGGCAGCTCACTTTGTTAAATGGTTCGGTAAAGATATCTCAATGTAATTACTGAGTTATTTTTTATAGAGGCGGTCACATTTTGTGGCCGCTTTTTTATCCAAAACAGTAGTAATTACTTAGACAGGGCCTTCAAGACTCTGTTTGTTAAAATAGCAGCAATAATTAACACGAGAAAAAAATGGCAAATACTTTAGAAATTAAACATCTAGTAAAATCTTTTGGCGATCTGGAGGTTATTAAAGATGTCTCTCTTACAGCCAACCAGGGTGATGTAATTTGCATCATCGGCTCCAGTGGTTCTGGAAAAAGCACCTTACTACGCTGCATCAACTTACTCGAAACACCAAATTCAGGCGAGGTTTGGGTCAATGGCGAGTTGATCAAGATGGGGCAAGACAAAAAAGGCCAGCCCTGCCCAACAGATCACCAGCAAGTTGATCGTATTAGAACAAAACTTGCAATGGTTTTTCAAAGCTTTAATCTTTGGTCGCACATGACAGTATTGCAAAATGTCATTGAAGCGCCAGTACACGTACAAAAAATTAACAAAATTGAGGCCACAAAGCTCGGTTTGGAATTACTGACAAAAGTTGGTATTACTGAAAAAGCCGATCAGTACCCATCAAATCTATCTGGCGGTCAACAACAAAGAGTGGCTATTGCTAGAGCTTTAGCGGTCAAGCCCGATATTTTACTATTTGATGAGCCAACATCATCGCTCGACCCGGAATTAGTTGGAGAAGTTTTAAAGGTGATGAAATCACTTGCAGAAGAAGGGAGAACAATGATTGTCGTTACCCATGAAATGGGCTTTGCAAAAGAAGTGGCATCCAAAGTGATCTTTCTTCATCAAGGCCGCATTGAAGAGCAGGGCTCGCCAAGCGAAATCTTTAACTCCCCGAAATCTGAGCGCTTAAAGCAGTTTTTGGCTTCAAATCTTGAGGGGTAGTTGCTTATGGACTTCTTAAGCTTTCTTGCGTTTGACGACACCGGCTGGGGTGATGAAATGCTTGCTGGTATGTTTATAACACTTCTGGTTAGTGTTTCAGCAATGGCTATTGGCCTGGTGTTTTCTGTTTTTGGCACAATGGCCAAACTGTCACACAGTGTTATTATCAGATCGTTCGGCAATACATACACAACCGTTATAAGAGGCATACCCGAATTGCTGGTTATTTACTTGTTTTTCTTTGGCTTTAATAACGCCCTAATGGCTGCAGCAAAAAGTCTGTTTGATTACCATGAGTATTTTGAATTTCCGGTTTTTTTAACTGCCGCAATTGCGGTTGGACTTGTTTCTGGTGCATATTCTACAGAGGTAATACGCGGCTCTTTCTTGGCCGTACCAAAGGGCCAGGTAGAGGCAGCGAAGTCTGTTGGCATGTCCAAATTCCAAATATTTCATCGCGTTCTCATACCGCAAGTCTTGCGCTATGCGTTGCCGGGTTTAGGCAATGTCTGGCAGTTAACATTAAAAGACACGGCCCTGATCAGTGTCATGGCAATTGCTGAAATTATGCGCACCGCTCAGATTGCTGCAGGCAACACCAAAGAGCCGTTTGTTTTCTATATTTTTGCCGCACTCTTATATTTGACCCTCACAACAGTTTCTTCAAAAGCACTGAATAGTGCAGAAAGTTGGGCCAATAAAGGCGTGAGGAGGGCGTAACTATGTCAAGTTATTATCAAATGTGTGAAGGGTTGCCCGGCAGAGAGAGTTGGCTTAACTTTAATTTAATGTGTGAGAAGCTTCCAGACCTACTTAAAGGTGTGCCGTTAACCATTGAGTTGGTTTCAATCTCGTTATTGGCTGGCTTATTTTTGGCATTAGGAATTGCAATGATGCGCCTTTCTGATAATAGGCTGCTTAATGGATTTTCCCGTGGTTATGTTTTTTACTTTAGGGGTTCGCCACTTTTGGTGCAAGTATTTTTACTTTATTACGGCTTAGGGCAATTTGAATTCGTTCAACAAAGCTTTCTGTGGCCATTTTTAAGAGAGGCTTATTGGTGTGGTATTCTTGCGCTAACGCTAAACACAGGAGCCTACACAGCGGAAATAATTCGGGGCGGCTTGCAATCGGTGCCATACGGCCAAATTGAATCTGCTCGAGCAATGGGAATGAGCGGGCTGTTGCTTTATCGACGAATCATCTTTCCTATTGCTTTTAGGCAGGCACTGCCAGCTTATGGCAACGAAATGATTTTAATGGTCAAGGGAACCTCCCTTGTTAGTATTATCACTTTGATGGAAATTACAGGCATTGCCAAGCAAATTATTGCTAAATACTGGACGCCAGTAGAAATTTTCTTGATTGCAGGTTTGTTGTATTTGGTTCTTAATTTTTTAGTCACTCAATTGGTGAAGTATCTTGAAATCAAATTCACTCCTTACCTACAACACCCAAAATAAAGTGAAGGCCCTAAGGTTTGAACTTAGAAGTCATTGGATAGCGTCTTTCCTTGCCAAAGGCATTACTACTGACTTTTGGTCCAGGGGCTGATTGGCGTCTTTTGTATTCGTTCTTAAGCACCATTGAAGTGACTTTTCTAACCAGTTCCACGTCATGTCCGTGTTGAGCAATTTCTTCAACAGAAAGTTTCATTTCAACAAATCGCATTAGAATATCATCTAGAGCATCGTACGGCGGAAGCGAGTCTTGGTCAACTTGATCGGGCGCCAGTTCGGCAGAAGGGAGCCTGGTAATCACTCGCTCGGGAATGACTTTAGAGAGCGAATTACGATAGTTAGCTAGTTGATAAACAAGCGTTTTAGAGATGTCTTTAAGCGGCGCAAAGCCGCCGCACATGTCGCCATACAAGGTAGCGTAACCCACAGACATTTCAGATTTATTGCCAGTCGCCAACACCATCTTATGCCATTTATTAGATAAGGCCATGAGCAATACCCCACGAACTCTGGCTTGAATATTTTCTTCAGTAGTGTCTTTTTCGGCACCATCGAACAAATCAAACAAAGACATATTAAAGGCCGTAACCATTTGATGGATATCGATACTCGAATAATGAACGCCTTGAGTCTTCGATTGCCCTTCAGCATCCTCGAGACTCATGTCAGAAGTGAACTGATAAGGCATCATGACCGCACTGACGTTTTCAGCACCAAGAGCGTCAACTGCTATTGCAAGCGTGAGTGCAGAATCAATACCGCCAGAAAGGCCAATCAGAGAACCAGCAAAGCCATTGCCACAGACGTAATCTTTCGTAGCAAGCACAAGTGCTTTGTAGGTTAAAGCAGTCTCAGAGAGATCAGTATGGGTGCAAGGTTTGCTATGCAACACCTGGCAACTCTCAAAAAATGGCAGTTGCTGAATTATCTTGCCTTTGGCGCTCATCATAAAAGAGCCGCCATCAAATACCAGCTCGTCTTGCCCGCCTACGGAATTAACATAAAGCAAATCGACACCCCATTTAAGTGCGTGCTGGCGATAAAGGTCAAAGCGCTGTTGAGACTTGCCCGATTGAAAAGGAGAGGCATTTAAGCTAATAATCAAATCAGCATTGGCTTGGCAGGATTTTTCTAGGGGGTTGCCTACCCAGGCATCTTCACAAATTAACACACCAATATTTCTGCCTTGGTGTTCAAAAACAAGCGCTCTATCGCCTGGGCTAAAGTAGCGTTTTTCATCAAATACACCATAATTGGGCAGGGATCGTTTGTGATAAACGTGCATCACTTTGTTTTTATGAATGCAGTAAGCGCTGTTATAAAGGGCTTCATTGGCAGAGCTTGGCGCGCCAAACACAACCATAATTGAAGAGGGTAGTTTCTTGCACAGCTCGTTAATATGAAACTCAACCTGCTTGATAAACCCCGCTCGCAACAAAAGGTCTTCTGGAGGGTAGCCTGTTAGTGCCAATTCTGGAAAAACAATCATATGCGCACCAAGATCGTGCGCCTCGATACTCATATCAAGGATTTCCCTTGCGTTATTGGAGATATTGCCAACAATAGCGTGAAATTGGACGATTTGAATATTAATAGGTTGTGTATCGGCTAATATTTTATTGAGCTGTTCCTGCCAAAATTTGGCTTTAGTTTTATTGTCAGAATTTAACGCATGCTCAAGTTTGGTATTTGCAACAATTTCTGCTGGATCCAGATCAAGGATGTTTGCAAACAGCCAAGCGTGTGTTTCACTCAAAGCCGCCTTACCAGAACTGTATTTGCTCAGATTGGACTGATTAATGTCGTATTTTTTAGCAATTTTGTAATCCGACAAACCCGTCTTAAGGCGTACCATATCAAGGTATTCAGAGGTTTTACTGTTCATTTTTGAAGCAAGATAGTGTCAATATTTAGTTATTTTATACCAGTAGTAGTAATAAATAACTGTAGTTGGCTGCTTGATTTACAATAAGTGGTTGTAATAAATAACTAAAAATTAAATAACTGGTTGATTTTAATGTATTTATAGGTGTTTTTGTCTACACAGAGTGAAGCGGCCTCAAGTAATGAAGTCCTTGTCTAATTAAGGGTTGACTGCAAGGTATTTTGTGCTAATTAAGTTATAATTATTTCAATAATTAGTGAATTAAACTAACTTTAGTGTTTGAAAAATAATAATTCTTAATAAAAAAACAGAATAAACTCTTTGTTTTTATTAGAATATGTCTTCTAATTATTAATTTTATTCTTTTGTAGTTTAACTAGTTTGCTACCGAACCATGCTTAATATAAACTTCTTTATTCCTAGGGGGGATCCTCAGGATTAGTAAACTTTTAATAATACAAAGGGGAAATAAATGAAACAATTAGTAAAATTCTCTGTTGCTTCAGTTTTAGCGCTTAGTGCGTTTGCTGTGCAAGCAGGAACACTTCAGGACGTTCAAGCCAATGGCAGCGTTAAATGTGGTGTATCAAAAGGTCTTGCGGGTTTTTCTGCAGCTGATTCATCAGGTACTTGGACAGGTATTGACGTTGACGTGTGTCGCGCTGTAGCTGCTGCAACACTTGGCGATGCAACCGCGGTTACATTCGTACCATTAACAGCCAAAGAAAGATTCACTGCGTTGCAATCAGGTGAAATTGACATGTTATCTAGAAACACAACATGGACGATTACTCGTGATGCTTCACTAGGTCTTAACTTTGCTGGTGTTAACTACTACGACGGTCAAGGATTTATGGTCAAAGCCTCACTTGGTATAGATACAGCCTATGACCTTGGTGGTGCTGCTGTTTGTATTCAAGCAGGAACAACAACTGAGCTTAATCTTGCTGACTGGGCAAAATCAAATGGCATTGAATACACTTCAGTAGTATCTGATACGAATGCTCAAACAACTGCGAACTATGACGCGGGTCGTTGTGATGTGTTGACAACTGACGCCTCTGGATTGTATTCCCAGCGTACAGCAACTAATGACCCTTCAGAGCATGTTGTATTGCCTGAAATCATCTCAAAAGAGCCTTTAGGCCCTGTAGTGCGCCAAGGCGACGACCAGTGGTTTAACATTGTTCGTTGGTCTCTAAATGCCATGATTACTGCGGAAGAAATCGGCGTAACTAGTGCCACTGTTGATGTTGTTTCTAACAACCCTGAGCGTGAGCGCTTAATGGGTCGTTCTGGCAACACACACGAGTATGTTGGTCTAAGTTCTGATTGGACTTACAACATCATTGCTCAAGTAGGTAACTACGCTGAAAGCTTCGAGCGCAACATCGGTCTTAGCACGCCAATCGGTATTGCTCGTGGTGTAAATGCACTATGGACAAATGGTGGTATCTTATACTCAGCTCCGTTTAGATAACCAACCAACATAGTAACACCTAACCAGCCCACTCTTTGTGGGCTGGTTTTTTATTTACTATTTAATAATTCAAGTTTTAATTCAGTGAATTTGATTAAACGTATACTGATTGTAATAATTTGAGACACTTGTCGCACTTGATAGTTAATTGTTAAACACTTTCTTCACCCAGTTAAACCCCATCATGAAAAAAGATAACACCATAATCTCCTTTCTTAATAACAACGAAACGAGAGCTATTGCGTTTCAAGTTATCACTTTACTAATTATTGCTTTTGTTTTTTATTCCGGCATTGATAACTTGATAGCCAATATTGAGGCACGTGAGATTCACACAGGGTTTGCTTTTTTATCGAATAGGGCGGGCTTCGATATTAACGAATCCATGATCGCCTACACACCCGAGCACTCCAACCTACGAGTTTTTTATGTTGGCTTGATTAACACTCTAGTGGTTGCAGTTGTGGGTATTGTTTTTGCAACCATTATTGGCCTTATCATTGGTATTGCCAGACTCTCAAACAACTGGTTAATTTCCAAGCTAGCAGGGGGCTACATTGAGCTCTTTAGAAACATCCCAATTCTTATCCAAATCTTATTTTGGTACAACATTGCCCTAATTACCTTACCCTCTCCCCGTGGCAGTTTTAACTTCTTTGACTCGGTCTTCATTAACAAGCGCGGTATCTATGTCCCAGAACCCGTATCTGAACCAGGATTTGCCTGGGTACTGATTGCTTTTGTTCTCGGCATTATATTAACGGTTTTCATGAGGCGCCACTTTAAGAAGAAACACGACGAGACCGGCATCCACACTCGCACTATTGGATACACAATTGGATTGGTTTTGGGCTTACCGCTGGTTGTTTTTTTACTATTGGGCTCACCAATGCATCTTGACTACCCCTCGCTGAAAGGCTTTAATTTTCAAGGAGGGAAAACATTTTCTCCAGAATTTTTAGCACTTACTTTTTCACTTAGCGTTTATACCGCCACTTATATTGCCGAAGCCATTCGTTCAGGAATTGAGGCGGTCGATAAGGGTCAAAAAGAAGCTGCAGCTGCCCTTGGCCTCACCCAGGCACAATCACTCAAATTGGTGGTCTTGCCGCAAGCCCTAAGAGTGGCCATCCCGCCAACAATTAATCAATATCTGAATTTAACCAAAAACTCTTCATTGGCAACTGCCATTGGCTACCCCGAACTAATGGCAGCCTTTGGTGGAACTGTACTCAACCAGGTTGGACAGGCGGTTGAAATTCTGGGAATGACGATGGCCGTGTATTTGGTAATTTCCTTATGTATATCACTACTACTCAATATTGTTAATAAGAAAATGAGTATCAAGGGGCGATAAAATGGCTGTATTCGAATCACAAGAACTTAGAAAGCCGCCAATTAGCCAGGTAGGCATTGTCCACTGGTTAAGAGCAAACCTATTTTCTTCAAAAGTTAATGTGGGCTTAACACTTGCTGCACTGTACATGCTTTACGTTACCATCCCGCCAATGTTGAATTGGATGATTTTCGACGCCAATTTCAATTTTGGCGAGTTTAGTCTTTTTGGATTTGAGTTTGGCGAAGTAATGGCCACCAACATAAATTGTGGCCGATCAGCCGCCTGCTGGCCATTCATTTATGAGAAGTTTGACATGTTTATCTACGGCTTCTACCCTCGCGATTTGGTCTGGAGAGTGGATATTGTGTTTGCTATGGCTGCACTGCTTTTTGTGATTGCGCGCCTAGTTCGAAACTATCAGCACAAGAGCAGATTTTTTCTTGCAATGATTATTGGCTTTCCTATCGCCTCTTTCTTTTTAATAGCTGGTGGTGTTTTTGGTTTAGAAGAGGTTGAAACACACCAGTGGGGTGGTTTGATGCTAACTCTGATTATTGCCTCTGTCGGCATTATTATTTCTTTTCCAATAGGAGTAATGCTGGCACTAGGCAGGCAGTCCGACCTAAAAGTAATCAATTTCTTTTCAACGATTTATATTGAGTTTATTCGCGCAGTACCTTTAATTACTATTCTCTTTATGGCGTCGTTTGTCTTGCCCTTGTTTTTCACGGGAGGTGTTGACTTCGATAAACTCCTAAGGGCGTTAGTTGCTATTACATTGTTCCAGGCAGCTTATTTTGCTGAGGTCGTTCGTGGTGGCCTACAAGCTATTCCAACTGGGCAATACGAAGCGGCTGATGCGATCGGCCTTAACTACGTTCAAAAAAATGCGCTTATTATCCTGCCTCAAGCACTGAAAATATCGATTCCAAATTTAGTGGGTTCGTCTATTTCGCTATTCAAGGATACAACACTAGTGCTAATTATTGGCTTGATGGACATGCTTGCCATGGTTAACATGACCGCAAACGACATTCATTGGATGGGTCGTGAGACTGAGGGCTTTGTCTTTGTAACAATGACTATGTGGGTATTTCTTTACTCAATGTCACGGTATTCCAAAAAACTTGAAGTGCGCTTTAGTACCGATCACAAAAATTAACAAGGTTTAAGATGAAAACAGAAAACAACAACGCAAACATTATCCAAATTAACAATCTAAACAAGTGGTATGGTGAGTTTCATGCACTTAAAAATATCAATCTAAACATCAAAGAGGGTGAAATCATTGTCGTCTGTGGACCATCTGGCAGTGGTAAATCAACCCTAATACGATGTGTTAACTTTTTGGAAAAATTTCAAGAAGGTGAAATTATCGTTAATGGAACGCAGCTAACTGATGACGTTGCTAAAATTAGAAGTGTTCGCAGTGAGGTCTCTATGGTCTTTCAGCACTTTAACTTGTTTCCTCATTTAAGTATTATTGATAACCTCACTCTGGCACCAATCTGGGTGCACAACGAGAGCAAGGAAGAGGCGCGCGAAAAAGCTCTAAAATTGCTCGACAGGGTGGGCATTAAGGATCAGGCAGAGAAGTACCCCAATCAGCTTAGTGGTGGCCAACAGCAGCGAGTAGCGATCGCTAGATCACTATGCACGTCGCCAAAGATTATGCTTTTTGATGAACCAACATCAGCGCTCGACCCAGAAATGATCTCTGAAGTGTTAGACGTAATGATTGAATTAGCTAAAGAGGGCATCACCATGATCTGTGTAACACACGAGATGGGCTTTGCACGCAAGGTGGCACAACGGATTATCTTTATGGACGAAGGGCAAATCGTTGAAGAAAATGACCCAGAAACCTTCTTCCATCACCCCGAGTCGGATCGTTTAAAGCTCTTCTTGGATCAAATTCTAACGCATTAAACCCAGGAGACCTACAGGTCTAACAATCAATTAAATGCCACCCTATAGTGGCATTTTTTTCGTCAAAACACAATCCGAAATGGGTTAAAGCCAGTGGAACAGGATATTTAATTACCCCAAATGAACTTAAAGCACGGCCTATGCACGGCATTCAAGGATAAGCCAAGACTTAATTATTACTAATAAGCTATAATTTATTTCAATACCACAATATTCATTTGTCATAATCAACCAATATGTTTAATTTATTTAAAAAAGAAGAGGCAGTTACAGAAGCAGAAATCACCCCACCTGGAGACTGGACAAAAGAGATTAAGAGAAACCAGGTGATAGGGCAAGAGGCAGAGCAGATGTCATTTACATATGATTCTGGCAATGATTTTGTAGACAACGGGACTAAGTTGGGACTAAGTAGTGACCATCTTAAAATCTTAAAAAAATGCAAAGATGAAAGTAGTGCATTAGAGTTAATGAAAATATTAAAGAGGACAAATAAATCAAAATTTAAGAACGTTATTATCAGGCCATTAATTGAAAGTGGCTTTCTTGAATTAACAATTCCTGAAAAACCAAAAAGTCCAAATCAGAAATACCGCCTAACCAATTTATTTGTTCGACGCAGAGTCAAGGTTTAAGCTGTTTGTTGGCTAATTTTAGCTCAAAAAGACATTTTTCATCGACCAACCCCCATATTACTTGTATTTTCAATTTTTTTAATAAACTTAACAACTAATATGACTAACGCAACAATCTCCTCTTTTTCGCAAAATTTGACAATTACCACCTAAGTCTTTGATTTATATATAATTTATTGATATTCTCTTGTTATTTTTACTATTATTACCCTATTTGCTCGCTTATTTGTCTGCTTTGCATCTTCAGACTATAATTTAACAAAATTTACTATTTTTTTATAACGTCGCAAAATGCCCGATCATTTAATTGAAAATTCTTTTTTACAAAAAAGCTCGAATAAGATAGGCGTTTTAATTACCAATTTGGGCTCACCTGACGCCCCAACTAAGAGCGCCTTAAGGAAATATCTAGGACAATTCTTGTCCGATAAGTTTGTCATTCAGCCGCCGCCTAATCGTCTTATCTGGCTGTGCATATTGCACCTTGTTATTCTAAATATTCGACCTGCTAAATCCGCCAAAAAATACCAAAAAGTATGGGGCGATCCAGAAGACAAGGCGCCACTTATTTTGCTTTGTCAAGACCTCCTGGAGCAACTTAAAAAACACCATTTTTCTGTAGACAACAAGTTTGAATTTGCCTTGGGAATGCGCTACGGAAACCCTTGTATATCAAGTGCTTTAGAGGAGTTAAGAGGTAAGGGTTGCGATGAAATTATTGTACTCCCTCTCTACCCTCAATATTCAAAAACCACGACCGCTTCCACTTTTTATGAGATCTCCGAAATCACTAATAAATGGCAAGATGTGCCGGAGATTTTGTTGATAAATGATTATCATAGCAACAATGCCTACATCGACACTTTAGCGGCTTCTATTACACAATTTCAGAACCTAAATGGCGTGCCAGACAAACTGCTAATCTCCTATCATAGCATTCCACAGCGCTATGTTAATAAAGGCGATTGCTATTATGAACACTGCCAAACGACAGCGCAGCTATTAGTCGAAAAGCTGCAACTTAATAACAATGATTATGAAATCTGCTTTCAATCTATTTTTGGCAGAGAAAAGTGGATTGGACCAAATATAAGTGATATTCTTGCAAATCTTGGCTCCATTGGCACCCCTCATGTGCAAGTGGTGTGTCCAGGTTTTCCCGTGGATTGCTTGGAAACCCTTGAAGAGATTGATATGGAGAATCGAGAGATATACCTCGAAAACGGCGGTTCAAAGTTTCATTACATTCCAGCTCTAAATATGCAAAAACTGCATGTTGATTTTCTCTTAAAGCTGATTCAAGAACAACTCTAGTAAAAGAATACTATAGTTAATACTGGTCCTTACTTTGGTGTAGACTGCTTGTTATGATCTTGTTATATATAAGCTTGTAACTTATGTGCTGGAGTGGAGAGGCGTCAACCGCACTAGCCGTTGTTGGTATAGCAACTACCGCTTACGCAGCTTATAAAAAAGAGCCGGCAGTCTTGTGGATAACACTTGGCTATTTCTCTTCTATGGAGCTCTTACAGGCTTTCACTTACACTGTTATTGACGACTGTTCCAGTCCATCAAACCAAATTGCAACTTTACTAGGTTACCTGCACATTGCTTTTTAGCCGTTTTTTATTAATGCGATCTCGATGTACTTTATTCCAGACGAGATTCGGCGAAAAATCTCAATACCGGTCTATGCATTTTGTTTTGCTGTTGCGATCTACATGATATTAGCCTCGTACCCATTCTCATGGTCGGGCTCCTGCGTGGGAAGCCTGTGCAGTGAGCGCTTATGCTCAGTTTCTGGCTCCTGGCACATTGCTTGGGAGTTACCTCTAAATTTGATTGATTATTGGAATTTTGGTTTTTTTCAAATTACTGGCTTGTCGTATGTGTTGGCAGCTTTTTTCTTACCAATACTGTACGGCTCTTGGCGCTTTACCTTGTACCACATACTTATGGGCCCAACTATCGCATACCTTCTAACAGAAAGCATGCATGAGCAAGCCGCTGTGTGGTGTCTGATTTCAATAGCCTTGCTTTTAATAGTTATTAAAACCCCTGTTCGAAAAATCATGCATGTGGGGTATTGGCCACTTTGGTTTGGTTACAGCAATAAGCGCTAGTTTTAACGCCAATAATTACTTCGCATAATTTATATTATGTTAAATAATACTAATCATCCCTTGTTGTACATCAGTTAACCATTTTGCTGTCCACCCAACTTATTATTAACTTTTGTGTAAACTGATAGATCTGATATTAGTTTGATGTAGTAAATGACCCTCAAGTCTTTTTTAAGCTTTAATACAACTAACTCTTTAATGCTGGGAGCCTTGATTTTGATTTGGGGCACTTCCTTTCTACTTATCAATCGTAGTTTGCTATTTTTCAACCCAGAACAGGTTGCTGGAATTCGACTTTGTATTGGAGCGATTGTGATGATTATTGTCTTAATTGTCCACGGAAAACGACTACCTGGCCTTGGTCCCTCTTGGCTACATTTTCTTATTATTGCTGTTGTTGCAAATCTTTTACCCTTTTGGATGATTGCAGTTGGACAGACAACCATCTCATCTGGCATGGCTGGCCTCTTAATGGCCATTATGCCGCTTGTGACCCTCGTATTGGCCCATATGTTTCTAGTCGATGAATGTTTGAATCGATTTAAATTAATGGGATTTGTTATAGGCATTTCTGGTGTTGCATTTATTCTTGTACCAACCCTGATGAGCTCTTCAAGCTCAATCGTTGGTTGTTTGCTTGTTTTAGCAGCAGCTTGTTGCTACGCAATTGGTACGATTTTTACGAAACGCCTACCTGTGTACGATCCCATTGTTGCCAGCGCAGGAACCTTGATATGTGCGAGCCTTGTAAGTATTTTTCTGTGGCCAAGTATGTTTGATTTTAGTGTATATGAGACACCTCTTATTAGTGGTTTTAGCATTGTACTGCTTGGTATTTTGCCTACAGCAATAGCAATGCTACTATATTTCCACATTATTAACCGCGCAGGCGCTACGTTCTTATCTAACATTAATTATGTCATACCTGTTGTTGCTTATTTTTCTGGGGCGCTTGTTCTGGGCGAAATTGTAATGTGGCATGACATTCTGGCTCTACTACTTATCATTGCCGGTGTCGTCTTATCTCGACGCAAGGTAAGCGCATAAGCAAAATAAACGTTTATTAGCTTCAATCGCAGACGCCCTCTTCTCTAAATAACTGTAATTGTCTGATTTTCTTAGCTCTCTCGGTTATGATATGTTTTAACTTGAAACCCTTGTAAAGATGAAGAGTAACGGCAACATAACCAGGATTTTATCCATCGATGGTGGTGGTATTAGAGGTATCGTACCTGCTGTTGTTTTGAGTCATCTGGAAGAAACTCTTCAGCATTTGTCTGGTAACCCAGCTGCTCGGATAGCTGACTATTTCGATCTATTTGCAGGCGCCAGTACCGGGTCGATGATTGTTGCCGGCTTACTTGCACCTGACAAAAATAACCGCCCTACTTACAGTGCTAAAGAAATTATTGAGCTATACTTTGATAATGCTGAAATCATATTTCAAGACTCACTTCTCCAAGACATTAAATCCGTAGCAGGATTACTGAATGTCAAATACAGTGCAGAAGGCATTGAGTCTGTATTTCAACAACACTTCCCCAAGACAGAGCTTAAAAATCTTCTCAAGCCAACCCTTATACCTGTTTACGACTTAACCAGAGGTAAGAACTATTTTTTTCGCCAGCAAAAAGCCCAAGTAAGTGCTAGACATAATTACTTTCTGAAAGATGCGCTACGATCCGCCACATCAGCGATCACTTACTTTCCACCAGTGCAAATATCAACCGTTGATAATTCTAGGCAGCGTTGCTTTATTGATGGCGGTATATTTGCCAACAATCCTGCTCTATCAGCCTACGCTGAATTTCGATATCATAATCCAAAATTACACGCAAAAGATACAATGATGCTCTCTCTTGGTACTGGTAAACAGGGTACGCATCTTGACTGCGATAGTACTCAAAATTGGGGGGCCCTGGAATGGCGAGAACCTGCGGGTAATCTTTTTGCTAATGCGGTTGCGGATGCAAGCCATTATCAACTAAGTGCCGTGTATGACAAAAATCCGAACTACTTAAGACTTAATACATTTTTTAGCGACACCGATAAAAGCAGCCTTGACAACACCTCTAAAGAGTATTTAGATTGTCTTTATCATTTGGGCATGAAAATCGTTCAAAACAATAAGCCAGCGATCAAATTTTTTGCTCAGCAATTAATTGAAAATTCATCATACTCCACATGACAAAATCACCAATCAAATACAACGGCAGGTAGATCTACCAACCAACTCAATCAGCGCCAAAAATTAGTGGTGGCGATAAAAAAATACTTTACATATAACTGATTAATAGGATGTTCAGCATCTAATTAATATGCAATTCTATTCAAACCCGGCATTTTGTTTTCTGTTATTCACTACGCCGCTGTCATAAAAAAATATAAAAATATTTACTCCTAGATAAGCTTGTCATATCAACTAGTTAGCTTACTTCGAACCATTTTTAGGGATAAAGGCCTCTTGCGAAAATAGTTGAAATACACTATATTTAGTGTACATTAATTAAATCAAACACTAAATGTAGTGTTTTAATCAGGAGATCGATTTGACCGAAGACATCAAAGTCACCAAGCGCAATGGTAAGCAAGAGTCCATTGACATGGAAAAAATTCATCGCGTTGTGCACTGGGCCTCTCAGGATTTAGAGGGTGTTTCTGTCTCCCAAGTCGAAATCAATGCACAACTGGCTTTTTTTGATGGCATCAAGACCGAGGACATTCACGAGACAATCATTAAGTCGGCTGCCGATCTAATCTCGACAGAAACTCCTGACTACCAATATTTAGCAGCTCGTTTAGCTATTTTTCACCTTCGCAAAAAAGCATTTCAACAATTCACGCCACCCTCTTTATTCGACCAAATAAAAAAGTATACCGAGCTTGGTATTTACGACAAGGACATTCTTGCCAAATACAGCAAAACCGAAATCGAAGAGCTTGACTCGTATGTTGATCATTGGCGCGACATGAGCTTCAGCTACGCTGCGGTTAAGCAACTCGAGGGTAAATACCTCGTGCAAAACCGTGTCACTGGTGAGGTCTATGAAAGCCCTCAATTTCTCTACATTCTCGTTGGCATGTGCCTTTTTCAAGAGTATGATAAGAGTGAAAGAATGGACATTGTTAAGCGCTTTTATGACGCTACAAGCACTTTCAAAATCTCTCTACCCACACCAATTATGGCCGGCGTACGCACACCGACAAGGCAATTTTCATCTTGTGTATTAATTGAGGCTGACGACGATCTTGATTCCATCAGCGCCGCATCCGGTGCAATTGTTAAATATGTTTCCCAAAGAGCTGGTATTGGTATCAATGGTGGCCGCATTAGAGCGCTAGGCAGCCCTATTCGTGGTGGTGAAGCAACGCATACTGGTTGCATCCCTTTTTTCAAACACTTCCATACTGCAGTTAAGTCGTGCTCTCAGGGTGGCGTTCGTGGTGGCGCTGCCACCCTTTTCTACCCTCTATGGCATCTGGAGGTTGAAGAACTTCTGGTCCTTAAAAACAACACGGGTACCGATGAAAACCGCATTAGGCATCTGGATTACGGCGTCCAATTCAACGGGCTCATGTATCAACGATTCTTGGCCGATAGTGACATCACTCTTTTCTCGCCCCATGATGCACCAGGCTTGTACGATGCTTTTTTTGCCGATCAAGATGAGTTCAAAACGCTTTACGAAAAATACGAACAAGACGACAGCATTCGCAAACGCAGCATAAAGGCACGAGAATTATTTGCAAAATTTATGCAGGAGCGCGCCAATACAGGGCGTATTTACTTGCAAAATGTTGACCACTGCAACACCCATGGCGCCTTTGACCCTGCTGTGGCACCTGTTAGACAATCCAATTTGTGTATGGAAATTACATTGCCAACTAAGCCACTGTTCTCGGTTCAAGACGAGGAGGGTGAGATTGCTCTATGCACCCTGTCTGCAGTTAATTTAGGTGCTCTCGAAAACCTCGACGAATTAGAAGGAATTACGGAGATTATTGTAAGATCGCTGGACTCACTTCTTGACTACCAAGACTATCCAATTAAATCCGCTGAAATTGCCAGTAAAAATAGACGCACCCTCGGTATTGGTGTGACCAATTTGGCTTATTATTTGGCAAAAAATGGGGTGAAGTACTCCGACGGATCTGGCAACCGATTGATTCACGATACTTTTGAGGCGCTGCAATATTACTCATTGAAAGCATCCAATAAACTGGCTAAAGAATTGGGTGCTTGTCCACTGTTCCCTGAGACGCAATACGCCAAAGGCATTATGCCGATCGATAGCTATAAAAAAGATATCGATGCATTTTGCTCGCCAGAATTAAAACTTGACTGGGCAACATTAAGAACTGAAATTGTCAAAACTGGCCTGAGAAACTCCACCTTAACAGCGCTTATGCCTTGTGAAAGCTCTTCACAAATCTCCAATTCAACCAACGGCATTGAGCCACCGAGAGGCTATGTCTCGGTTAAGCAATCAAAGGACGGCATCCTCAAGCAAATTGTTCCAGACTTTGAGAACCTTAAATCGCAGTACGAATTGCTTTGGGATATTAAAGATAACGAGGGCTACCTGCAATTGTGTGCAATTATGCAAAAGTTTATTGATCAATCCATTTCAACCAATACTCACTACGACCCTTCGCTATATGATGGCAGCAGAGTGCCGATGAAGTTGTTCTTAATGGACCTGCTTAAAGCTTACAAGTATGGCATTAAAACACTGTATTACCACACCACTCGTGATGGTGCGACAGACGAGCAAAACAATGCCAAGCCAGGCGATGATGATTGTGCTGATGGCGTTTGCAAACTCTAGGAAAAGATTATGTCATACAGTATTTTCAACCACACAATTAGCGACACCCTAACCCAACCCATGTTTTTGGGTGATAGTGTTAACGTTGCGCGCTTTGATAAACAAAAATTTGAAATGTTTGAAAAATTGACAGAAAAACAGCTGTCTTTTTTCTGGCGTCCGGAAGAAATCGACGTCTCAAAAGACAAGATGGATTTCGCCAAATTACTGCCGAATGAAAAACACATTTTCATCTCTAACCTGCAATACCAAATTTTGCTGGACTCGGTACAAGGCAGATCGCCCAATATTGCCTTCTTGCCAATTGTATCCTTGCCTGAATTAGAAAATTGGATTGAAACTTGGTCGTTCTCTGAAACCATTCACTCCAGAAGTTACACCCACATTATTAGAGCGATTGTCAACGAGCCGGGTGTGATCTTTGACGACATCATGAAAACCGATGAAATTATTAAACGCGCTGACAGTGTCTCTGCCAACTACGACAAACTGATCGAGAATGCGCAAGCCTACTTAGCGCACGGTGAAGGCGTGCATACAATCAATGGAAACACACTAACGGTTGATTTGCGAGCTTTAAAGAGGCAACTCTACCTCACTATCATGTCGGTTAACATTCTTGAAGCTGTGCGTTTTTATGTCAGTTTTGCCTGTTCCTTCGCCTTTGCCGAGCGCAAAGTCATGGAAGGAAACGCCAAAATTATTAAAATGATTGCACGCGATGAAGCGCTGCATCTAACCGGCACACAGCATATGCTTAATCTAATGCGCACTGGTAAAGACGATCCTGACATGGCAGCTATTGCACTCGAGTGCGAGGACGAAGTGATTTCGATGTTTAAAGAGGCGGCAGAACAAGAAAAAGAATGGGCTGAGTATTTATTCAGAGACGGCTCGATGATTGGCCTTAATGCTGAGATTCTTAAACAGTACTTAGAATACATTACCAATATTCGTATGGCAGCCATTGACTTGGATCCAATTTTTGAGCAGAGCACCAACCCACTGCCATGGATCAATCATTGGCTTGATTCAGACAATGTTCAGGTGGCCCCCCAGGAAACTGAAATTACCTCTTACTTGGTAAGTGCAATTGACAACACCATGAATGCCGACGATAACGACTTTGATGATTTCACGCTTTAAAGCTTGCGCTTGTTTAAATGTTTCGAATTGACGTTGACAATATTAATGGTAAAAACGAATCGCTTTATGTGTTTGGTGACGAATCCATCCTAACCGAACTTGAGAATAACAACATCCTAATAAACTACAATTGTCGACAAGGACATTGCGGTAGTTGTATTCTGCAGCTATTGGAAGGTGATGTTATGCATCAAGAGTGCCTTGTTCCACTCTCATCAGGTGAAATACTGGCCTGCCAGGCAAGGCCCGCTAGCGACATCAAAATAGCCGTTAGAGGCTAAATTTCGAACCCTCCAAGAAATCAATGATTTCGTCCGCCCTGCCCTCAAAAACAATTCGGTCTTTTTTGTTGTTGATTTGGTAGGCGTACATTGGATCGTAATAGTCCACTAAGAGGGTTTCAATAATGGGTAAAAAAAGTACCGAACCGCCCGAGCTATGATACCGACTAAGCGCATCTTCTAAAATTTTTGCAAGCTCTTGATGGCGCACACCACCCAAACGCTTGCGTATCTTTCCAAGACTCTCGCGCCAATAATTAGCAAAGTTCTGAAAGCCAAACCGCGTATCCAAAGCACAATATTTATCGTGCATATCAGCAACGTAAGTTTTTAGGCTAAGCGCGATTCTCTCGTCAACAGAGGCTTTTAAAACAACTAGCTTTGACGTTTGAGTGTTAAGTTTGAGTGCGTCTGGAATGTGGATTGTGCCAATATTTGTGCCTTCGTCTTCTAGCGCAATAAACGCCTGTTGTTTGTTTTTTATAAGCTCGATAGCCAGTGCATTTTCAAAGTTAATTTGTGTCGGCTGTGGGTCAACATCATTGCCAAAAGCAGAACCCCTATGGTTTGCCAAACCCTCTAAGTCAACACTGTTGTTCAGGCGATTTAATAATAGTGTCTTTCCAGCGCCCGTTTGCCCGCCAACGACAACAAAATTCAGTTTTTCGCTAAGTGACTCCAGCTCGTTAATCAAGTAACGACGCATTGCCTTGTAGCCACCTTTAATGCGTGGATAGGCAGTTTCAGAGTGCTCAAAAATCCAGCGTTGAGTAATCTGTGAGCGTAGGCCGCCGCGAAAACAATACAAAATACCGTGTGGATTGTCTTTAAAAAACGCCATCCAAGCATCGAGCCTCTGCTCTTTAACCTGTCCGCTAACCAATTGGCGACCAAGCTCCAACGCAGCCTCTTTGCCTATGTTTTGGTAGCAAGTGCCGATTTGCTCACGTTCATCATCCGTCATTAATGGTGCGTGCTGGGCATTGGGAAAAGCGCCACGGGAAAACTCTATGGGTGCACGAGTGTCTAGTAACGGCGTATTGTTGACAAACAAAGCCTCATAGTCGTCAATGATAGGTAAATCTATCATTGAAAACTAACGGCTTTTAACTGAGTTTCTGTTGGACAAATTTCACCAATTTCAGCGAATGATAATTGCTGCTCTTTAAATATCTCTCTTACCGTATTCTTGGCACTTTGAGAGACGGTAATAAGCAAACCACCACTGGTTTGTGGGTCGCAAATAATGGCCCTGTGTTTTTCTCCAAGTGCGCCCAATTGATGTCCATAGCTTTGAAAATTACGCTCGCTACCGCCTGGAATACAACCCAAGTCGAGATAATATTCAATATTATTGAGTAGTGGAATGCTGTCAAACGACAACTTAGCACTCACTTGGCTTGCTAGACAAACTTCCACCAAATGCCCCCCTAAGCCAAAACCAGTAACATCGGTAATCGCATTGACACCTTTAATTTTTGCAACCTCACTACCGACACTGTTGAGTTGCATCATGTGTGCAATGGCGTTTTGATGATCTTCAGTGCTGACTTTTTTCATTTTTTGCGCAGTCGATAAAACCCCTACACCAAGCGGCTTGGTGATAAAAATCGCATCGCCAATCTGAGCATCAGAATTCTTTTTTAAATACTTAAGGTCAACCTTTCCAGACACTGATAAGCCAAAAATCGGTTCGGGTGAATCAATACTGTGGCCGCCAGCTAGTGCTATACCAGCCTCGGCACAAATTGACCGCCCACCTTCTATCACCTCAGAGGCAACGTGTGCAGGCAATTTGTTAATCGGCCAGCCAAAAATGGCGATTGCCATCAACGGCTCACCGCCCATCGCATAAATATCACTGATAGCATTACAGCCTGCAATTCTGCCAAAGGTGAAGGGGTCATCAACAATGGGCATAAAGAAATCGGTTGTACTGATAAGTGCTTCACCATTACCTAAGTCATAAACGGCAGCATCGTCTTTTGATTCATTGCCCACAAGTAAATTGGCGTCGACAAAGTCAGTTTTACTGCCACTGAGCATCTCATCAAGCAGCTGTGGCGATATTTTACAACCACAGCCAGCACCATGACTGTACTCAGTCAAACGAACTTGTACGTTGTTATTCACTTTACAGTTAAATGCCTCGACTAATTGAGGCTTGCGTAAGCCGATTCAAGTTTCAGGTAAAGATCACTCGGAGAGATACCGGGATTGTCATCCATAATATTAAAAGCGACCACATTGTCCTCAACCCCACCCCATGTTTTAATGTAACTGCCGTCTTTGTAGCCGTTTTGTTGTCTGAAAGTATTCAATTGATTTTTGACAACGTAGCGCTTATACAGCTCAGCCGTATCCATACCAATACCTGACAGGGCTACAAAAAACAAATCGATTGTTTCGCGAATGGCGTTCTCGTTATTCTCGATTTTTGCTTGCGCCGATAGCGCTAGAATTTTCTCAAGAGTTTGTAGCAATATCTCTGGATCTAAATCACCAGCGACATCGATTTCTTCGTATTGATTGGCGTAAGACGGGTCACCAACTCGAATCGCTTCAGACATAACAAAATGCCAAATATCCACCAACTCAACTTTAATATTAGCCCAATCTGGCTCAACGTTGATATTTTTCCAATGCTTCCAATTAAAGGAATCAATCGCTTCAGCTGCCTCCATATAGATACAGCGATACCATGAAATTTGACGGTTTTCTTTGGTCAGCCCACCAACCCACATTTCGCCATTGGTGTGGTTGTTTAATTCGTTTTGAAGAGTGAACATTTGTTCAATGAGATTCATTCTATATCGCCTTTACTTTTGAGTGAAATTGATTATAGTCGATTCAATAATCAAGGGTGAAAAAGCTGGTTTTCGCCTGTTAATATTTAGCAACAGAACTGTCAATCTCGCTAGACCATGCGTCAATACCACCTTGCAAATTAATTAGATTTTCATAGCCTTGAGATTGAAGAAAATGAATGACGCGTAAAGAACGAACACCGTGATGACAATAGATAGCCAAATGCGCATCTTTGTCTAACTGAGCATAAGTCTGGGCAATGGAGCTCATTGGCATCAATTGAGCGCCCTCTATGCTGCAAAGTTCGAATTCCCAATCTTCGCGAACATCAATCAGGATAGTATTGCCATTATTTAGAGACGTTTTAAAAGCTTCGGCTGGTAAGTCCTGGATCATAATTGTTATGTTATTTTTACCGTCAATTTTACATCAATATAGCGCACTGAAAACAAAGGGGTAAAATGCTGAAATATGAGCCATGTTAAAGAAAATATCTTGCATTTTCCCTGTGATTATGTAATCAAAATAGAAGGTAAAAACAGACGTGAATTTGAGTCCAAAGTGTGTGAGATCATCGCGCATCATGCCGGCAAACTTGATGCTCATCAGATTGTGTCAAAGCACAAGGGTAAAATGACATCACTAACCATCCGTATTGTAGCCACCAGTAGAGCACAAATTGACGCCATCAATAAAAACTTAACAAGCTGCCCGGTCGTTGACTTTATTCTATGAGCAACTCCAACGAAGAGATATTTAACTTCCCTTGCGACTTCCCGATTAAAGTTTTTGGTAAAAAAACGCAGGGCTTTAAACGGACCGTGTGTGACATCATTGAACCCCATGCAGGCCAATTACACGACAACCAAATAACAGAAAAAGTTAGCTCAAAAGGCTCTTATGTTTCCTTTACGATTAGAATTGTCGCCACAAGTCGAGCGCAATTGGATGTTATTAATGAAGAGTTGCAAAAATGCCCTGATGTTGCCTATCTCTTGTAATCAATGTGATTAAAATTTGCGACAAGGGGGTTCAAGACTACGAAACTTGCTGGCGCTCTATGGTGTCTTTTACTGAGGCCAGAGATGAAAACACCCCGGATGAGTTCTGGATTGTGGAGCACAATCCCGTGCTAACTCAAGGACTTTCGGGTAAAGCCGAGCACCTTCTATCAACAACTGATATCCCTATTGTTCAATCCGACCGTGGCGGTCAAATTACTTATCACGGCCCAGGCCAGCTTATTGTTTATTGCCTGATTGATATTAAAAGATTGGGAATCGGAGTTAAAAAAATGGTTTCCATTATTGAGCAGTCGATTATAGACCTGTTACGGGATTATAAAATTCAAGCTAAAAGAAGTCCGGGAGCGCCCGGCGTCTACGTCGATGGCGACAAAATCGCCGCTCTTGGACTCAAGATTAAAAAGGGCAGAACTTACCATGGCCTTAGTCTCAACGTTGATATGGATCTTGAGCCATTCAAGCTCATTAACCCTTGTGGTTATGTCAATTTAAAAGTTACACAAATGCAGGATTTGGCGGATAATACGATTTTTTTAAATACCATTAAAAAACAACTTACTGAACACTTAGTTAACCATGTTACAAGACGTTGAAATTAAAGCCCTTAAGGGGGAGTCAAAAACTCAAAGACTGAAGATCAAGCCGGATGCTAGTCGCACACCACTTAGAAAGCCGAGCTGGATTCGAATCAAACACAGCAATTCTCAAAAAGTCAGCCAACTTAAGCAAACACTTAGAAAGCAAGAATTGTTTACTGTTTGCGAAGAGGCGCAATGTCCAAATCTAAACGAATGTTTCACCCACGGTACGGCAACCTTTATGATCATGGGTCAGATTTGCACAAGACGCTGCCCTTTTTGTGATGTCGCCCATGGAAAGCCAAAACCCCTTGACACCGATGAACCTCGTCACTTAGCGAACACCATTGCCAAAATGGCGCTTAAGTATGTTGTGATTACTTCAGTGGACCGTGACGACTTAAGAGATGGCGGTGCTACGCATTTTAAAAACTGTATTGACGCCATCAGAGCGCAAACACCCTCAGTAAAAATTGAAATATTAACCCCAGATTTCAGAGGAAGAATGAATAAAGCGCTCGATATATTCACCGACTGCCCTCCTGATGTCTTTAATCACAATCTGGAGACCGTACCCTTTCTCTACCCTCAAGTTAGGCCGGGCGCTGACTACCAGCACTCACTAGACCTATTAAAAACTTTCAAGTTACAACACCCTCAGGTGACGACAAAATCGGGTTTAATGCTGGGCGTTGGCGAAACCAAAAAACAAGTGCTGGATGTTCTGAGAGACTTACGTCTACACCAGGTTGATATGCTTACTTTGGGTCAATATTTACAGCCCAGCAGGCACCACCTTGCGGTTGAGGAATATGTTCATCCAGATCAATTCGCAGAATACAAAGAGTTGGCGCTAGAAATGGGATTCTCTCAAGTGGCGAGCGGACCCATGGTTAGGTCTTCCTATCACGCAGATTTACAAGCTCAGGGAGAGTTGGTTAGTTAAAGTAGTAAGGTGTGTAGGCCGGATAATAGATTGGATAGTATATCGGCACTGGGTAGTAGATTACAATTGGGTAATAGTTGCCAAAACCACTACTGATCGGTAGATGCCCGTAAGATTTCGCCCAAGCTGCAATCGGATCCATACCAATACTAGGGCTCGAGAAAGCAACCACCTTTTCGACTTCTCTTGGTGTCACCGGTTTTTCAACCTTAATGGCAAATGGATCTGAATTATCCTGAGCACTGAAATCCAAGAACTGAACATTGCCCGTTTGAATTATTTCTTGGGGCCAACCAGCCTGACTAGTGACACTGAAAGCAAGCAAAAATAAGGCGGTTAGTAACGATTGCTTGCTTGACATCAAAGCCTGCTTTTGTCTTCTTTTTTCAAAAATACACTTGTGTCAACTTTGCTTTGCTTTTGACCCCTCAAGTTTTTAGATGTATTCATTTGGGCATTATTATTCGATACATGTTCATTCGCCTCCTCCACAACATAGTCTCTTGCTTCTGTGTCAATCTGCGGCTTGTCAATTCGAATGCTTTGCCAAGCTAACTCGCCTGCACTGAGTGTCCCTAATGGTACCACAACTAAATTAACAAAAACCACCACCACAATACCAAACAGAAAGCTTACACCCATGCCAGCGAAAATTGGATCATTCAAAACCAAGGCGCCGATCGACAAAAATGAAACTAAACTGACTGTGTTGAGTCTTAATTGCGCCCTGTTCGATGCAATAACAGCGTCAAATAATCCCATACCAGAGGCGTAATGCTTGCTAGCATGATGCAAGGAGCACAAAGACCCATGAATGGCTAACGCAGATAAAACAACAAAAGCCAACAAAGAACTTGCACTGATACTCACACTAAGCAACCAATGCGCTGGTACGATTCCAATTAGTAATAATGCAATTGGCGCTAAAATAACGCTTGTAATGCGAAAGCTGCCATAACGCCAAAGCAGCAGCATGAAAATGGCAATGATGGAGGCAGCAAAAGCTATTGCGTAGTTTTTCAGCGTCTCTTTTGTCTCGGACCATACCCCGGACCAAGACAGGCTTACGTCATTAAAACTGTCGTTTTCATTCTGAAAAACATCATTAAGCAACGCATTGTTGTTAAGTAAGTTATCAATACTATTTTCAATTGTGCTGAGCGCCGTAGAGGCTATTTCGGCACCTTTGATTTGAGTTGATAAGTATTCCACTTTTTTTAAGTTTTTATGGAAAATTAAATCATCGTTTTTCGCATAAACAAAAGTACCGAGCTCGGACAAGGGAATCATTGAGCCGTGACTACTGGGTACGGGTAGTTGCGATAAATAACCCAGTTGAGACCTTTTACTAAGCGGGATACTCATAATAATATCGGTCGACTCAATTGCGTTTTTCAGATACACACTCGTCACCTTGGCGCTCGACATTGCCAACAAAAGACTTTGTTTAATGGACTCCTGACTTACACCAAAGTAGGTCGCTTTTTCACGATCCACCTTAAAATTAATAACGGGCTGTTCGTCACGAATAAAGTGATGAACGCTTTCTACCAGAGGGTTTTTTGAGATTAACTGTTTTAAACCCCTAGTTGCTTGCTTTCTGAGAATGTCGTCTTCACTGTAAACCTCGGCGACCAAACTTTGAGAAAGCGGCGCTGCCATCAGCATGTTATTAACAAGTACTGTTGCGCCAGAATTGTTGGCAATCGGTTGGATCAGCTCTAGAGCCATCCTGGCTATCTCTTCGCTTGTTTTAGAGCGTGCCGAAGGCTCGGTTAAAAATAAGTGCAACTCGCCACGGTCACTCGACTCAAGCAAAATATTTCGCCAAATTTCGGTTTTATTTACACTTGGAGAGATTGCCCCAGAATATAAGCTAATGCTTTTAACTTCGGGTATTTGTTGTAATTTCAATGCCATTGCGTTCAACACTGTTGCGGTTATCGGTAAAGCGCCGCCGTCAGGCATGCTAACAATGAAACCAAATTCACTTGAATCATCTGCTGAAATCATATTAATTGGCGCTTTTTGAGTTGCCAGCAATGTAAGTGAAAAAACAGTCGCTCCAATCAAGGAAAACAGTAATAACCTGCCGTACAACTTGGCCGGGTAAAAATAACGCAACAACCAATCAGTGAACTTGTTTTTCAGTGAAAAACCACCTAAATGATCAAAGTCAACCAACTTCAGCGAAAAATACGGCAGAAAATAAATTGAGGCAACAACACTGGAGGCAATAAAAATAATACCCATTGTTAACAACGGAAAAAAGTAGCCATTGACAACCGAGTGATAATCAACAAGAAGCAGCGGGGAAATAAGCAAAATAAAGACCATAGCAGAGATGGAAATCAATTTTTTTGAATCTTTAACTAATTGCACTAAACCACCAACCGAGCGCTGTGAGCCAGGTTTTAACTCGCTTCTTAATAACTGAGCGGTGATTAATCCAGAACAAAGAGCGATGGATATCATCAATCCTAAAATACTCACTCTTGAAAGCTCAAGTCCAATTACATTTGCAAAAGTCAGGGAGGCAGAAAGCGGTATCAACAGCAAAAAGGAAAAAACCAAAAGTCGCTTAAAACCCAAAGCTAGAAAAACCGATAAAGCGATAAATCCGATAAAGATAATTAGCTTAGTAAGCCAAAATTGCGTCATGTCATTGGCCAGTGCCAATGTGTTTCTCGTCATGACAACGCCAACTTGATTCGAAGGGTTTTCAGCCTTCATAGAGGCAATTTGAGCATTAAGATGTTCATTAAGCAAAACACCTTGAGCGCCCGAGTCTTGATATAAGGCAATTGTTACTGCTTGAGCGCCAAGTGGCGCCACTTCTTTGGAAAAATAACCCGCCATTTGCGAAGTGTCTTTTACGCCGAAACGAACGCTAGCTACATCACGCACAGTAATTGGCGTGCCACTTATTGTGGTTACAACAATATTGGCAATGTCCTCAGTACCACGAAAATAATCGCCCGCATAAATATCTATTTGATTGCTATCGTATTCAATATCACCGACATTACTACTGCCGTTCGCACCTCGAATGGCTTCGAGAACCATCATTAGGCTAATGTCAAAATTTGCCAATCGTGTGGGCGAGATGTCGACATGAAACGCACTTTGCCTTCCGCCAGTTACTGTACCCCTGGAAATCCCATTAAGCACCTCAAAATCTGTCAAGCTTTGCAGGGCAATAACTCTAAGTTGGGCGTCGTCTAGAGAGTTGGAGAAAAGAGTGAGAATTGCAAATGGCCGCTCTGAGGCGCTACTGATCTTAGTGTCGGTTATTTTGGCGCCCTCAGGCAGCACTTCACGAGCTTTACCAATACTTTTATGAATGGCATTTAACACCTCTTCAGCACCCCTAACTTCTTCAAGCTCAAGTGTAACTATTGCGTGACTCTTGTCACTTATCGAACTAATTTTCTTAATGCCATCAATGTGTAAAAAACTGCGCTCCAGGGGCGCTACAGCAAGGCTTGATAGAATATCGGATGAAACCCCAGGGTAGCTAATATCAATATCAACAATGGGTGGAGTTTTGGTCTTGTCCAAGCCCTTAGGTATCGATAAATAGCTCATGATACCAATGATGAGAATACCTATAAAAAGAATAAAAGTAACGGGTGAGTGAACACTTTTATTCAAGTTTTGGTCGCTGCTGTTGAATGAAGTTTCATCAATAGTTTGGCTATTTTCATTCATTAGCAATACTCACCTAAATAGCCAAATTTAGAGCTAAATACTGCTTAGGGTTGTTCAAAATCACCTCGCCAACCCCAAGGCCAGTGAGCACTAAAGTCATTCTTTCATCAAGAGAGTCGCCCAGTCGTATAAAGCGCTGACCAACCTGATTGGCGTTGTTAATGACATAGACGCTAGGTAGGCTCGCGTGCCAAGAAATGGCGGCATTTGGAATCATCGGTACGGGTTTGCCGTCATTGGAAATCGGTAACTCTACTTCCGCAAAACTACCGGGTAATACGGGCACCCCTTGAGGAAGGTTTAACAACACAACAGCACTATGGCTGTAGTCTTGTGTCATGGGTTTAATTTGTGCAACAGTTGCAGAAACGGCTTGACGAATTGTATCAATTTGCACTTTGTAAAATGCACCAATTCTGACTTGTGGTAACAGCCTAATTGGCACGCGAACCTCAAGTTGCAGTTGCCCAATATTGGAAAATTCTAACAGCGCCTGATGGGGCTGCGTTTGCTGTCCCTGAGACACATATTTACGGATAATCATGCCATTAAAGGGTGCATGGACGTTTAGGTTTTGCAATTGAGACTCGATAAAACGCAACTGAGTTTGCGCTTGATTTAACTGATATTGGGCGTTATTGACAATCGTCCTCTGCTCATCACTTAACGTCTGCGAATTTGCTTGAGCGTAGCGAAGCATTTCACTCGTTTGCATAATTTGGTCATAGGCGCTCGCCCTTTGAGTCTGTAGCGCTCTTTGATCAAATTCAATCAAAATTGAGCCTTTGGAAAACAAATCACCTTCATTGCCATTAACAACAGCAATTTGAGAGTAACTATTAGCGTTCAGTTCAACAACTTCTGACGAAACAACCGTGCCCCCAAGTACAGCGAGGTGAGAGTAACTGCCGTTAGCTACGGTGTAAGTATCACTGGTAAAATCAGCATTGGATTCACTGCCAAGCGCCGCCATCACTGAGTGTGTAGACACACTCAGAAACAATATAACAGCAGTATGTCGTAGGCACGAAATTAGCACAAATTAAAGCAATACAGTTAATAGTTATCTTCTCCAAATTTATTATATATCAGCTACTTTTGGCAATGGAGATTCTTATGGCTCTAACTGCTCTTTAAATGCCACAACAAGTGAAATCTAATCGGCGAATACACCGCACTTAACTTTATAATAACCCTATTCAGAATCAACACTAAAAACATGTCAATCGCATTTACACCCGGTGAGCCATCTGGCATCGGCCCAGACCTGGCCGTTATGGTCGCACAACAAGAAAGAGTTCAAAGCATTGTCGCTTATTGCGATCCAAATATTTTACAAAAAAGAGCAAAAAAACTTGGCTTGCCAATTCGTTTGACTGAATCAGCAACAACAAAACCAGGTGAGCTTAGTATTTATCCAATCTCAGCAAAGGTGGATGCCGTCCCGGGATTGCTCAATGCCAATAACTCTGAATACGTGCTTGAAACTTTAACAACAGCTGGCAAGCATTGTTTAAGTGGAGAGGCTGATGGCCTGCTAACGGGCCCAGTTCACAAGGGCATTATCAATGAGGCAGGCGTTGAGTTTAGTGGTCACACCGAATTTTTTGCCAAACTAAGCAATGTCAGTAAAACAGTTATGTTGCTTGCCACCGACACCTTGAAAGTCGCCCTAGCAACAACCCACCTGCCTTTGAGTCAAGTCTCAAAAAGCATCACTCAAGACTCATTAACGCAGGTGATTGAAATCATCAATCATGATTTTCGCTATTTTGGTATAAAAAAACCACACATTCTGGTTTGTGGTTTAAACCCACACGCAGGAGAAGACGGCCATTTGGGCGATGAAGAGATAACAACCATCTCGCCAGTAATTCAAAAATTAAACACCAAAGACTGTCACTTGTCTGGCCCAGTTCCAGCGGACACCGCCTTCACTCCTGACTCATTAATGGGTATTGATGTGGTCTTGGCAATGTATCACGATCAAGGCCTACCAGTGCTGAAAACACTTGGCTTTAAAAAATCAGCCAACATCACTTTGGGTCTGCCATTTTTTCGTACCTCAGTTGACCACGGCACTGCATTGGACCTTGCTGGAACCGGAAATATCAGCTTGGGCAGTTTTCATACCGCCCTCTCCTACTTTAATGCACTGAGTGATTATGCAGCACAAGGCTAGAAAACGTTTTGGACAAAACTTCTTAATCGATTCTCAAATTATTGAGAGAATTGTCGCCACCATCGCCCCCAATGCAAAAGACAATCTTATCGAAATTGGCCCTGGAAAAGGTGCGTTGACGCTGCCATTACTTGAACACTTAAATGAAATGAATGTCATTGAGATTGACCGAGATTTAATAGCGTTACTGGAAGCGCAAAATCATCAGAAGCTCAGCGTTATAGAGGCGGATGCACTTAAATTTGATTTTGGCCAACTGAAAGACAAGGCAAGAATTGTGGGCAATCTGCCTTACAACATCTCTTCGCCTCTACTGTTTCATTTGTTGACGCATCGACGCAACGTTATCGATATGACCTTCATGCTACAAAAAGAAGTGGTTGATCGAATTGTCGCACCCCATGGCAGCAAAACTTATGGTCGCTTAAGCGTCATGATGCAAGCTTTTTTTGACGTTGAATTGATGTTTAGCGTACCCAAAGAATCTTTTGATCCTCAGCCAAAAATAGAATCGGCAATCATCTACTTCAAACCCAGAACGGATGCAGCACTTAGTGAATCAACACTTTTAGAAAAAGTTGTAAAGGCTGCGTTTTCACAACGTAGAAAAACACTTAGAAATTGTTTAAAATCAATCCTTACTCAAGAACAAACCGACATCGATTTGTCACGGCGTGCAGAAATGCTCAGTGTTGATGAGTTTATTAACCTAACCAAAGACTATGCAAAACAAAATTGACATTGATGTAGAGGTCACCTATCTACCCAACCAATCAAACCTTCCTAACGGTCAGTATGCTTACGCCTACACGATCACTATTACCAACAAGGGTAATAGTGGCGCTCAATTAAGAACAAGGCGCTGGCTAATAGAGGATGAGTCTGGCCTTGTCGAAGAAGTTGTTGGCGAGGGCGTTATTGGCTTGCAGCCACACCTTTCACCAGGAGAAAGCTTTGAATACAGTTCGGGCGCTATCATTAATACCGAAACTGGCTCAATGAAAGGCGCTTACGGCATGATTAATGACGAAGGGCAGCGCTTCGAAGCCATCATTCCAGAGTTTGTTCTCAGCAAACCTTACACGCTCCACTAGGCACTTAACATGGATTATGCTATTGGGGATGTGCAGGGTTGTTTTGACAGCCTCCAGAAGCTACTAAAAAAAATACATTTTAATGCCGAATGCGATCGACTATTTTTTTTAGGTGATGTTGTCAACCGTGGAAACAAGTCTTTGGAAGCACTTCGATTTATAAAATCACTCAAAGACAACGCTCAAATGGTTCTTGGAAACCATGACTTCCATCTCTTGGTTTGCGCACTAACACCACATCAGCCAAATCGAAAAGACACTTTTCACGACATATTGAATGCACCTGATAAAAACTCACTGCTTGACTATTTGCTCACACGGCCGCTATTGATTGAGCACAACAACGCCTTATTAGTGCACGCAGGCATTCCACCACAATGGGATAAAGCAAGTGCGCTCCAGCAGAGCAAATTAGTTGAAAGCCACCTACAAAGCGGTGCTATTGAGAAATTTCTTAGCGTCATGTACGGCAACGAGCCCGCCAAAGAATCCGACTGCTTGAACGAAGAAGAAGTCTGTCGATACGCTATCAATGCAATGATGCGCATGCGCTTTTGCAAAGAAGATGGCGAATTAGAATTTGAACATAAAATGGATGCGGATGAGGCACCCAGTGGCTTCAAGGCCTGGTTTATGCACGAAAACAGAGCACTAAAAAACACCGACGTGCTCTTTGGTCACTGGTCAACTTTAAACAACATCAGTGTCGAACGCATCCATCCCTTGGATCATGGCTGTGTTTGGGGAGAAAAGCTCAGCGCACTTAACTTGGAAACTCATCAACTAACTTCTGTGCGCAGCATCGAAGTTAGTTAAAAGTTGTCACTTCTAAGCTTGATAGCGCCTTCAAAAACAAACTCAGCAGGGCCTGACAAGTAAACGTCGCCATCAGTGCAATGCTCAATTAAAGCATCACCGCCAGTCAAATGCACCGTTACCACATCATCTAACAACCCCATTTGTTGACCGTGCACAACGGCAGCCGCAGCACCAGAACCACAAGCCAAAGTCTCACCAACACCGCGCTCAAAAACGCGTAGGTCTATCTCGGCTCGATTAACAATACTCATAAAGCCAACATTGGCACTTTCTGGGAAAAAATCGGCATTTTGTATCTTGGTCCCAATAACCTCAATATCACTATCATTAAAGCTGTCAGCTATAATGACAGCATGTGGATTTCCCATCGATAAGGCACCCATAGAAACCCCCTCAACATGGTATTCTTTTGCCAATTTCTGAATAGAAATTGGCACCCTAGATGGCTCAAAAACAGGAGCGCCCATATTGACTCTAACGGTGTTATCTCGATTCACTTCAAGAGTCATAATGCCGGCGCGCGTTTCTACTGTGATCTTTCTGCTGTTAATTAAATCCTTTTCAACAACATAACGCGCAAAACACCTTGCGCCATTGCCACACTGCGACACTTCTGAACCATCGGAGTTGAAAATTGTGTATTGGAAATCAACACCAGCACTGATGGCTGGCTCAACCATGAGCAATTGATCAAATCCAACACCAAATTTTCGATCAGCCAAGTCGCGAATTTCTTCACAGGACAGGCAAACATTGCCTTGAGTGTTATCAATAACGATAAAATCGTTCCCAAGTCCTTGCATTTTCGTAAAATATACCATAGCGGTATTTTAACGATATGCGCACCCAATATTTCTATAATGCCTTAACAAAGCCCAACACCGTACTTTTATATGATCACACCAAGCAGTATCAACCTTAACAAGACAAAAAACACGCTAACCGTTTCTTTTGAAGGGGTTGATTACCCATTGTCAAGTGAATTTTTACGGGTTTATTCACCTTCGGCTGAAGTCCAAGGTCACAAACCAGAGGACGCTGTACTGCAACTTAATAAAGAAAATGTGCTAATACAAAACGTTCGCCCAATGGGCAATTACGCCGTTGTACTGCATTTTGACGATGGTCACGATACCGGCATCTATTCGTGGTCATATTTACACCATTTGGCGACCCGTCAAGGACAGCTTTGGAATGAATATCTAGAAAAGGTCTCACAAAGATTGTCGTCCAAGTGAGTGCTAATTCACTCATTCACCTTCGAAATCATGACAAAAAATGTACTAGATTCCCTATCTGGCGCGATATTTTGTTAAAATTATCTTCGGCTCAAATCACTTATTAACTTCATTCGAGTATATAATGAGCCCAAAATTTGACAATTGTTAACAACAACCATGAAAAATAAAATTATTCAAATTAGTATCATTATTGGCCTGCTCTTCTCGGTTCAAGTTGGCGCCGCCCCAATTAAAAACATTGAACTTTCGGGACTTGATGTTATTCCAGATAGCACCGTTTTAAATTACCTCCCTGTAAGTGCTGGAGACGAAATCACTGGTGCAACATCTGACCAAATTATTAAAACACTGTTCGCTACTGGCTTTTTTAGTGATGTCGTTGTCTCCATTGAGATAGATACGATTTATGTTGCCCTTGTCGAAAATGCACACATCAAATACATTGACGTACTTGACTATACCGATAAAGTGCTAAACAGCGACACCGTTAATTCCACATTGGGCGCTTTGGGCTTAAGCTCAGGCGAAGTCTACAACAAGAGAAATCTTTTTGAGACAATATCAGCGTTCAAAGCAATGTATATCGCTGAGGGTTTTTACAACATTGAAATTGAACAAAATATTGACTTAGACCTTCAAAACAGAATTGGTATTGAGCTTGTTATTACAGAAGGTAAAAGAGCGAAAATTGGCTCAATGAACATCAATGGCTCTGTTGTCCACACCGAAGATGAACTGCTGGGTTTATTTGATATTGGTGTGGCTGGTAATTTTCTTATTAATTTCTTTACTGACAAAGACCGCTATACGGATAAAGCGCTTAACAATGGGCTAGAAAAATTGCGTAGCCTGTACTCAAATAATGGCTACCTTGATTTCTCAATTAACAGTGTTAACACCACCTTGTCCGATGACAAAGAGACTATTAATATTGCAATAGAAGTGGCCGAAGGCGCCCAATACACATTGGGAAATCTTACTTTTAGTGGTAATTTGGGCAATCAGTCAGCCGATAATTTGCTTGCGCTATTCTCGCTCAATTCGGGTGCGATATTTGATAGACAGCAATTGGTTAATAGTATTCAAAAAATTAACTACTTATACGCCGACCAAGGCTATGCTCACGTCGACGTAAACCCCATAACTGAGGAAGATTCAGCCTCAAACAGTATTCACCTTAATGTGAACATAACGCTGAATAAAAAAGCCTATATCAACAGAATCACCATCACTGGCAACACCAGAACTCAGGACGAGGTTATTCGTCGAGAAATCGGACTTTCTGAAGGCGGCCTTTATTCGGCTAGCGCCATAAGTGAATCTCTTAATAAGCTCAGAAGGCTTGGATTCTTCTCCAACGTTACTTTGCAAACCTCAAGGCTTGCGGACACGCCTGATAAGATTGATTTAAACTTCGTAGTACAAGAAACCAAGACTGGCGCACTTAGCGCGGGCGTATCGCATAGCCAAAGCTTCGGCATGTCGTTTAATGCAGGCATCAGAGAAAAAAACTTTCTCGGCTCTGGCAACACACTTAACGCCGAGCTGCAATACTCAGAAACTTTTAAAAAGCTCAGTTTCTACTTTGAGGACCCTTACTTTAACAATGAAAAACACAGCATTAATTACGGCGTATTTGTAAGCTCAATTGACGACAACGAAGTTTCTCAGGACTCTTATCAAATTAACTCTAAAGGATTTAGCCTTGGTTACGGTGTTCCGCTTACTGAAAATGCTCGCCTTAACGCCAAATTGCAATACTCAAACAACAGCATTGCATGTGGCTCTACATTCGCCGGTGCCAACTATGAGTCCGCACAGTGCGCCTATGACAGTAGAAATGAAATTAAGCTAAACCTCAACTGGACTGAAAATACGCTAAATCATTACATGTATCCTACAGAGGGCAAAAGCAACACCCTTAATATTGACCTAGGCTTGCCTTTAGGTGACTACCAATACATCAAAATTGATGCCAACCACAGAAGCTATAAGCCGCTAAACAACAATCTGACGCTGAAACTCACCGGCGATCTTGGTATAGCAACTGGCTATGGGAGCGAGGCTTTACCATTCTATAAGCGCTATTTTGGTGGCGGTAGTGGCTCGGTGCGTGGCTTTAAATCCAAAACACTTGGCCCGGTCTATCCAAACGGAAACCCTAAGGGTGGTGAATTTTCAATCCTGGGAAGTGCCAATATCATTTCCCCTATCACCTTTATCGATGACAGTGAAAACATGCGCATGAGTGTCTTTGTGGATGTGGGTAATGTTTACGAGAATATCTCTCTTGATCTGGGCGAATTGCGTATGTCGACCGGTGTTGCTTTTGCCTACATGAGCCCAATCGGTGCCATTGGTATTTACACCGCCCTACCTCTCTTGAAGAAGAGTGGCGACGTAACTGAAGACTTTGCTGTTTCGCTGGGTACAGGCTTCTAAAACACAATGCGATTTTTATCTGCCTTTGCGTTAGCACTTCTGGTGACGAATGCCTTCGCGCATGATTTAAAAATTGGCTATATCGACATTGAAAAGGTTGTAAAAAACACACCCCAGTACCAGCAAGACCTTGACACAATCAATGACCAATTTCAACAAACAAAAAACGAACTTTTGGCACTTTTTGATCACGTCAATCTACTAAAAGAAAATTTAGCAAAAATCAACAAAGAGCCCCAAGCGGACGAGTACAGCAAAAAACTCAGCAACTTAAAAAAACTTGAACTCTACTTTCAACAAGAAACCGTTGCCTGGAATGAGCAACTGAACACTGAAAGAGCAAGTGCGATTAAACGGATTGAGACTCTTATTAATAAAATAATAAAAAAATACGGAATTGATAAAGACTTCGATATAATTTTTTATCAGAGTGTTGCATTCGTTAGTAATGAAATAGACATTACTCAATTAATCATTGATCAAATAAAAGAACAGCTGGAATGAATTTAAAACTGTCACAAATTGCTGAATTGATTGAGGCCAAATTAATTGGTGATGGCGAAGTAACTATTGAGGGCATTAATGCACTAGACTCCGCCAAAAATGGTCAAATTACCTACATAGCAAGTAAAAAATATCAAAACTCCCTCAATCAATCCAAAGCCTCCGCAGTAATACTTAGCGCCGACCTGTCAAAGCATTGCCCTACCAATGCCTTAGTGGTGTCGAATCCTTATTTAGCATTTGCAAAACTTACCCACCATTTTAAGCAATACAGCTCAGCTGACAATGATAGTTCGCTTGCAGACATTAACTCTTCGACAGAGCTTAACAACATTAAAATTTCACCCGGTTGCTTTATCGGAAAAAATGTCTGTATTGGCAAAAACACAATTATCGGCCCAAATTGTGTCATCGAAGACAATGTTCAGATAGGCGCCAATTCGCACCTTTTTGCAAATATTGTCATTCACAAAGAATGTCAATTAGGTCATTCGTGTGTTATTTCCTCAGGCGTTGTTATTGGCTCAGAAGGTTTTGGAAACGCAAGAGATAACGACAAAAGCTGGCAAACAATTGCACATATTGGAAAAGTTGTCATAGGAAATAATGTCACTGTTGGTGCAAACACAACGATTGATAGAGGCACAATTGACGACACAGAGATCCACAGCGGGGTTAGGCTCGACAACCTTATTCATATCGCTCATAACGTCATTATTGGTGAAAATACAGCCATAGCGGCCAAAACAGGCATCGCAGGCAGTACAACCCTAGGAAAACGTTGCATGATTGGCGGCATGGTGGGTATTGTTGGTCATATCACAATAGCAGACGATGTTATTGTCAACGCAACAAGCACGGTGGATAAAAACATCACAAAAGCTGGAATGTACACAGGATTCTTCCCATTAATGACACATAAAGGCTGGCAAAAGGTTGGGATGTGGCTGATAAAACTTGATAAAATTGCCAAAGTTTTGAATATTAAATTGAGAGACGTTAAAAAATAACTATGGAAATGAATATTAACGAGGTAATGAACTTCCTACCTCACCGCTACCCTTTTTTAATGATAGATCGAGTCCTCGATTTTGAAGTTGGAAAACACTTGACCGCCATCAAAAATGTGTCATTTAATGAGCCTCAATTTACCGGCCATTTTCCAGCACAACCCATTATGCCTGGTGTTCTCATTGTTGAAGCAATGGCACAAGCCACAGGTATTTTGGCCTTTAAGTCTGAAGTCGGAAAACCTGTCGAAGGCCAAATATACATGCTGGTTGGTATCGACAAAGTTCGCTTTAAGCGCACCGTTGAGCCAGGAGACCAAATTGTCATCAGGGTTGAGGTAATGATGGTCAAGCGAGGCATCTGGAAATTTGACTGTAAGGCCACCGTTGGTGACGAACTTGTCACTTCTGCCATTCTAATGTGCACTCAAAAAGCAGCAGAGTAATATGGCCGTCGATCCGTCAGCAATCGTAGACCCCAGTGCAAAGATTCACCCAGACGCAACAATCTCTGCTTACGCCGTTATCGGCGCCAATGTTGAAATTGGCGCGGGCACAATCATTGACTCCCATGCGGTTATTGCCGGGCCAACAAAAATAGGCAAAAATAACCACATATATTCTTTTGCCTCTATTGGCGGCGACCCTCAGGATATCACTTACCAAGAAGGCCAAGAAAGCAACCTAATTATTGGTGACGACAACCTAATACGAGAATTCTGCACCATCAATCGCGGCACAGAAAAAGAAAACTCCCTAACAAGAGTTGGTTCCAATAATATGCTGATGTCGTATGTGCACATTGCCCACGACTGCCAATTAGGCAACCATATCATTATGTCGAACAATGCTTCTCTTGCAGGGCATGCTCATATTGCTGACTGGTCAATCTTAGGCGGCTTCGTACTGGTTAAACAATTTTGCATGATTGGCCGACACACTTACGTTGGCATGGGATCTCAAGTTAATAAAGACATTCCTGACTACATGATTGCCGCTGGCGTGCATCCAAAAATTCGGGGCATTAATGCCGTTGGCATGAAAAGACGTGGCTTCAGCCCAAGTTCAATTGCCTCAATTAAGCGCGCCTTTAAAATTGTCTATCGTGAATCCCAGGGCAGACTTCTTGACAACGCTTTAACTGAATTAGAAGAATCAGAGTCTGACTCTAGAGAAGTCATGCAATTTGTTGAATGCATTCGCAACTCACGAGTGGGCATCATGCGCGGTCCAGCTGACGAATAAACCAACAAAGTCTTTTATAAAGTCAAGCGGTGTTATTACTGTGATGACTTTATTGTCACGCATTTTAGGTCTTGTCAGAGACTTTATTATTGCCAAATATTTTGGCGCAAATGGACTTTCTGATGCTTTTTTAGTTGCTTTTCGCATTCCAAACTTCTTTCGCCGTCTTTTTGCCGAAGGTGCCTTTTCTCAGGCCTTCATTCCCATTTTAGCGGACAGCAAGGCAAATCAAAGCGACGATGAATTACAAGAGGCTATTAATCACATTGCAACCAAACTGCTTGGTGTTTTAGTGTTAATCACAATTGTAGTAATACTGCTAGCACCTTTGGTGATGTTTGTTTTTGCTTGGGGCTTTTATTTTAAAACCGATCAGAGTCAGTACTTCTTGGCCTCAGATATGCTGAGAATCACTTTTCCTTACCTTTTGTTAATTTCGCTGACCGCGCTATCCGGCGCCATCCTCAACACTTATGATAATTTCAGTGTGCCCGCATTTACACCCGTATTGCTTAACGTATCTTTAATTCTTAGTGCAATTTTTCTATCAAAGTATTTGGAAACGCCTATTATGGCGCTCGCCTGGGGGGTATTGATTGGCGGTGTTGTTCAGTTGGCCTTCCAAATCCCTTTTTTGCGAAAAATTCACCGCATGCCAAAACTCAGGTTTGGCTCACACCCGGCAATACAAACCTTGAAAAAACGCATGCTACCAGCACTGTTTGGCGTTTCAGTTTCTCAGATTAATCTTTTAATTGACACCATGATAGCCTCTACATTGATAGCGGGCAGTGTGTCGTGGTTGTATTACTCAGATCGATTATTAGAACTACCTTTAGCCTTAATTGGTATCGCTTTGGCAACCGTTGCATTGGCAAAATTAAGCAATTTTTACGCAAAAAATGATGTCGAAGGCTTTTCGCAAACCATCGATAAAGCACTACTTTATGGTCTGATTCTTGGTCTACCAGCATCGATTGGCCTTGTTATGCTTTCGGATGGTCTAATTATCACTTTGTTTCAGTACGAGGCCTTCAATGAAAATGACGCCATACAATCGGCCCTGAGTTTGCAGGCTTATGGCGCTGGCTTGGTTGCCTTTATTGCAGTCAAAATATTAGCACCCGTGTTCCTCTCCAGGGGAGATACAAAAACACCGGTGAAGGCTGGCGTTGCTGCCATGGTGAGCAATATAATCCTAAACCTTGTTTTAGCCTATCACTATGGGCATGATGGTTTGGCTGCAGCAACATCGCTGTCTGCTGTTTTGAATGCGAGTCTTTTGTATTACTTTTTAACAAGGCAATCGATCTTTCGATTCAGTTCAGCTTTTTATAAAATGCTCATTAAAGTGGGCTTATCAAGCATTATAATGTTGGGCTATATTTACTACGCATCCCCTACAACAGATTTATACTTACAAGCAGATGCGGCACAAAGGGTCATTATGTTAAGCAAAACCATTCTCACTTCCGCTGGAATTTATTTTGTAAGTTTGTATATTTTCGGACTAAGAGCAAAGCAACTATGAGCACATTACACTGCATTAAACTAAATAAAGAGTTGGAACCCCTTGCAAGAGCCCCCTACCCTGGCGAGTTGGGAAAAAGAATTCTCGAAAACGTATCAAAAGAAGCCTGGCAAATGTGGCTTGATCACCAAACTTTACTGATCAATGAAAATAGCCTAAGTTTGATTGACCCCAAGGCACAAAGCTATCTCAAAGAGCAAATGGAAAAGTACTTTTTTGCAGCAGATGACTTAGACGACATTAAGGGCTACACGCCTGAGAACAGTTGAAAAATGGCTAACATATTTATTATTTCCGCACCTTCTGGCTGCGGCAAGACCTCGTTAGTAAAGGCACTTCTTGAAAGTGTGTCTGACTTATGCGTTTCGATTTCACACACCACGCGTGCACCGAGACCCGGTGAAATTGATGGTGAGAATTACCATTTTGTTTCAAAAGAGAAATTCAATGACATGTGCTCAGAGGGCGCCTTTGTGGAGCATGCCGAGGTGTTTGGTAATTACTATGGTAGCGCCAAAAAAACCATCGGAAAAGAGCTTGAACAAAATAAAGACGTCATTTTAGAAATCGACTGGCAAGGCGCCCAGCAAGTTAAAAAAAATGTCGCAGCATTATCAATTTTTATCCTGCCACCCACAAAAGACGCCCTATTATCTCGCCTTCAAGGTCGCGACCAAGATAGCGAAGAAGTTATCAATAAAAGAATGGCTGATGCTAGAGATGAAATGTCTCATTTTTATGAATTTGACTTTGTTGTCTTTAATGACGACTTTAATGCTGCTCTTGAAGACCTAAAACACATTATTTTCTCCGCCAGACTCACTTTAAAAGAGCAATCTTACAAGTACAACAATTTACTTAAACAATTGATATAACAATAGATTTAGGTATAATGTTATCTCTAATTATCGCTTAGCTATTAAATTAGCAATAGAATTTATGAGTGAATTTGCATTATCGTTAGGCAACACAAGCACTGGTATCCAGGTACAAAAGTACCCGCCAATCCTTTCGCCTGAACAAGAACACGAGCTGGCTGTTGAGCTATTTGACAACGGCGACCTCTCTGCTGCAAGAAAACTGGTCTTAGCGCACATGCGCTTCGTTGCCTTTATTGCCCATAGCTACAAAGGTTACGGCCTAGAACAGGCAGATTTAATTCAAGAGGGTACGATTGGCCTAATGAAGGCTGTCAAGCGTTTCAACCCATACAAGAAAGTCAGGCTCTCCTCTTTTGCTGTTTATTGGATTCGTGCTGAAATTCATGAGTATATTTTCAAAAACTGGAAAATTGTTAAAGTCGCCACAACCAAAGCGCAGCGCAAACTATTTTTCAAACTTAAGCAAGCTAAATCTCACATTTTTCAAGCCCTAACCAACGACCAAGCGGAGCAAATTGCCACCGATCTTGGCGTTAGAGCAAAAGATGTGATTGAAATGGAATCTCGTCTACAACTCAATGATGTGGCTTTTGAGCTTAACGATGATGAGGATTCTTACACACCCGAACAATACCTTGCCGACCCAGGAAAAACGCCAGAGCAATTATTGCTTAGCGATAGCTCTGAGAAAGACCAACAACATAAGCTTTATCAAGCACTTTCAGCCTTAGATGAGAGAAGTATGGATATTTTACAATCTAGGTACTTGAAAGAACAAAAAGCGACCCTACATACTTTAGCAGACAAGTATGGCGTTTCTGCTGAAAGAGTGCGCCAGCTTGAAAACAAAGCGATTAAAAAGCTTAAAGAAAGTCTAGAAGCCTAAAACTTCCAAGATCATTTTTCGTTCAATACTAGGAGAAAGTATGGAAATCCGTCCACTACACGATCGCGTTATCGTGCGCAGAGTAGAAGAAAAGAAAACCACAGCCAGTGGTTTAATCATCCCTGATTCATCAACCGAAAAGCCATCAAGAGGCGAGGTTGTTGCAGCTGGTAACGGCAGGATTAGCGTTGATGGTAAAGTCATTCCTTTAGATGTACAAGTGGGTGATACAGTGATGTTTGGCCAATATTCAGGCGCGGAAATCACAGTTGGTGACGAAAAACTTCTCGTCATGAGCGAAGATGAAATCGTTGCAATTATCGAAGATTAAGGAGATATAGTAATGTCAGCAAAAGACGTAAAATTCGGCTCAGAAGCCAGAGACTTAATGTTGGACGGTGTTAACACACTCGCCAACGCAGTAAAAGTAACGTTGGGCCCTAAGGGCAGAAACGTTGTTATCGACAAAGCATTTGGTGCACCTGCCATCACTAAAGACGGTGTATCGGTTGCTCAAGAAATTGAGCTTGAAGGTAAATTCGAAAACATGGGTGCTCAAATGGTTAAAGAAGTTGCTTCTAAAACCAATGACATCGCTGGCGACGGCACAACGACAGCAACAGTACTAGCTCAAGCGCTAATTACTGAAGGCGTTAAGTCTGTTGCGGCAGGGATGAACCCAATGGATCTTAAACGTGGTATCGATAAGGCAACAGAAGTTGTTGTTGCTGCTCTAAAATCTGCCTCACAACCTTGTAACGACTCTGAAGCAATTGCTCAAGTGGGTACAATTTCTGCCAACTCAGATACATCTGTAGGCGCAATCATTGCGGAAGCAATGGAAAAAGTAGGTAACGAAGGTGTGATTACCGTTGAAGAAGGCACAACACTTGAAAATGAACTTGATGTTGTTGAAGGTATGCAGTTTGACCGCGGTTACCTTTCACCATATTTCATCAACAATCAGGAGTCTATGACTGCAGACTTAGAGGCGCCTCTAATTTTGCTACACGACTCTAAAATTCAAACGATTCGTGATTTACTGCCCGCACTTGAAGCAGTTCAAAAAACAGGCAAATCATTACTTATCGTTGCTGAAGACATCGACGGCGAAGCGTTGGCAACTTTGGTTGTGAACAATATGCGTGGTATCGTCAAAGTAGCCGCTGTAAAAGCACCAGGTTTTGGTGATCGTCGTAAGGCAATCCTACAAGACATCGCTGTGTTGACAGGCGCTACTGTTATTGCTGAAGAAGTTGGTCTTTCTCTAGAAGGCGTTACTGAAGAGCACCTTGGCACAGCTAAGCGTGTTGAAATCGGCAAAGAAAACACAATCATTATTGATGGTGTTGGCGACAAAGCAAACATCGAAGGCCGTGTTGGTCAAATCAAGACACAAATCGAAGTAACAACTTCTGACTACGACAGGGAAAAGTTGCAAGAACGCCTTGCAAAACTATCTGGCGGTGTTGCGGTAATTAAAGTAGGTGCAGCAACCGAAGTTGAAATGAAAGAGAAAAAAGACCGTGTTGACGATGCATTGCACGCAACTCGTGCAGCTGTTGAGGAAGGTGTTGTTCCAGGTGGTGGTGTTGCGCTTGTTCGTGCCATCTCTTCTCTTGACTCTCTTAAAGGTGACAACGAAGATCAAAACATCGGTATTAACATTTGTAAGCGTGCGCTTGAAGCGCCACTTAGACAAATCGTTTCTAACGGCGGCGGTGAAGCATCAGTTGTCCTTAACGAAGTAGCTAAAGGCAAAGGTAACTTCGGTTACAACGCTGGCACAGAGGTTTACGGCGACATGCTTGAAATGGGTATCCTAGATCCAACTAAAGTAACTCGTGCAGCATTGCAACACGCTGCCAGTATCTCTGGTCTTATGATCACTACTGAAGCAATGGTAACTGACGTACCACAATCTGGCTCTGCAATGCCTGATATGGGTGGCATGGGCGGCGGTATGCCGGGAATGATGTAAATCATTTTCCAAGCTGATAAAAAGCCCCATTTTTTGGGGCTTTTTTTTGGTATTATTATTGTCAAATATCATCCTTACCAACTATGTCTAATTACGACGCCTCATCCATTGAGGTTTTAACCGGGCTTGAGCCAGTTCGCAAGCGCCCGGGGATGTACACAGAAACTGAACGCCCCAATCATCTTGCTCAAGAAGTCATCGACAACAGTGTGGACGAAGCTGTTGCGGGATACGCAACACAAATAAATGTCATTCTCTTTGCTGATGGATCTGTCTCTGTAGAAGACAATGGCAGAGGTATGCCAATCGACATCCACCCAAAGGAAGGTGTGCCCGGTGTTGAGGTTATTCTTACCAAGCTACACGCTGGTGGTAAGTTTTCGAGCGACTCTTACCAGTTTTCAGGTGGCCTGCACGGCGTTGGTGTTTCGGTGGTCAATGCACTCTCAAGATTACTTGAACTCTGGATTAAAAGAGACGGCAAACAATACTACATGGCCTTTGGCTCGGGCAAGAAAATATCTAACCTAGAAGAGATAGGCGACGTTGGCAAACGCAACACAGGAACAACGGTTAAATTTAAACCCGATGATGAATTTTTTGATACCGTTAAATTTTCAGCAAGCCAATTACGCCACAATCTTCGCTCAAAGGCAATTCTTTGCCCGGGGCTTGAGGTTAATTTTGAAAACCAAATTGATGAAACTGCCGACAAGTGGATTTATAAAGACGGCCTCAGAGACTATCTTAAAGTCTCGCTGGATGGACTAGACTGCCTACCACCCGATCCTTTTATTGTTTCTTTTGAGTCGGCGCAGGAGCAAATGCACTGCTCATTAACCTGGACAGAAAATACCAGCAATACGATTGCCGAAAGTTATGTCAACCTTATTCCAACTATTGGCGGTGGTACGCATGTTAACGGTCTTCGCTCTGGCCTTACTGATGCTTTAAAAGAATTTTGTGAATTCAGAAGCCTAATTCCAAAAAACGTCAAATTAACACCGGATGATGTTTGGCAAAAAATAGCCTATGTCCTATCAATCAAAATCCTAGATCCTCAGTTCTCAGGACAAACCAAAGAAAGGCTTTCGTCAAGAGAGTGTGCTGCTTTTGTCTCAGGAGTTGCTAAGGACGCCTTTAGTCTTTGGCTTAACCAACACACCAATATTGCTGAAAAGATTGCAGAATTGGCAATTATGAACGCCCAGGCCAGACTTAAGAGCGGCAAAAAGGTGATTCGTAAAAAAATCGTCAGTGGCCCCGCCTTGCCGGGAAAACTTTCAGATTGCACCAGCACCGACTTGAACCAAACGGAGGTTTTCCTTGTTGAAGGCGACTCTGCTGGTGGCTCTGCCAAACAGGCAAGAGATAAAGAATACCAAGCAATCTTACCGCTACGAGGAAAAATCCTAAACACTTGGGAAGTGGACTCTTCAGAAGTACTCGCCTCCAATGAAATACATGACATCAGTGTTGCTATTGGACTTGAGCCAGACTCTGTTGATCTGTCGGAATTGCGTTATGGAAAAATCTGCATTCTTGCTGATGCCGACTCTGACGGCGCTCATATTGCCACGTTAATTTGTGCCTTGTTTGTTAAGCATTTCCCAAAGTTAGTTCGTGAAGGTCATGTCTACGTCGCTATGCCGCCCCTGTACCGTGTTGATGCTGGCAAACAAGTTTTTTACGCACTGGACGACAGCGAAAAAGATGCGATAAGCGCCAAAATTGAAAAAGAAAACAAACGAGTGAAAATCCAAATACAGCGCTTCAAAGGGCTTGGAGAAATGAACCCGAAACAACTTCGAGAAACAACCATGCAGCCTGATACCAGACGACTGATTCAATTGACGCTTGACAACCCATTGCAAGTAACTCAAACCATGGACATGTTGTTATCTAAAAAACGCGCGTCGGATAGAAAATCTTGGCTGGAAACAAAAGGCGACTTGGCTAATGTCTAAGGCGGTTATTCTTCTCTCAGGCGGACTCGACTCAACAACAGTATTAGCCATTGCACAATCGCAAGGCTTTGAGTGCCATGCACTGAGCTTTGATTACGGTCAAAAGCAACGTTCAGAGCTTAATGCAGCAAAAGCCATAGCAAGCGAATTTAGGGCAATAGAGCACCGAACAATGAGAATTTGTCTAGACGATATCGGCGGCTCTGCACTTACCGATCCTAGCCTCGAAGTACCCAAATTTAACCACAGTGGCGAAATACCGATTACATACGTCCCCGCAAGAAACACTATCTTTCTATCATTTGCGCTTGCTTGGGCAGAGGTGCTTGACGCTCAATCCATTTTTATTGGGGTTAACGCCCTTGACTATTCTGGCTACCCTGATTGCAGGCCAGAATACATAAAAGCTTATGAAACGATGGCAAATTTGGCCACTAAACAATCCGTTGAAGGCGATAAAATCCAAATTCATACCCCTCTTATCAGCCTCACTAAAGCCGAAATTATTCAACAAGGCCTGCGCCTAGGTGTTGATTACTCAATGACCACAACTTGTTACCAGGCAAATGATAAAGGTGAAGCCTGTGGAGAATGTGATGCTTGCGTTTTACGGAAAAATGGTTTTGACCAAGCAGACGTTAGCGACCCCACCCACTACCAATAAAATAATTCAAATTAACCTTGCAAAAGGCTAATTTGGCGATAAAATAGTAACCTTTAAAACCAATTAAGGAATATAGTCAAAATGAGCATTGAAGAAAGAGTACGTAAAGTTGTCTGCGAGCAGCTAGATGTTAGTGGTGATATTGACGATAACGCTTCATTCATCGATGACCTAGGTGCAGACTCTCTAGACACTGTTGAACTGGTTATGTCTCTTGAAGAAGAGTTTGACTGTGAAATCCCTGATGAAGAAGCAGAAAACATCACAACAGTCCAACAAGCAATTGACTACGTTAAAGCAAACACGTAATAACGACTAATAAATCCTGAAAGGCGCTTTTTTTTAAAAATTAAGCGCCTTTTTTTTTAGAAAAACCCCAATTAAGTATCATTATGAGCAAAAGAAGAGTTGTTGTCACTGGCCTTGGAGTCGTTAGCCCCGTTGGAAATTCTGTAAAACAATCTTGGGAGAATATTCTCAACGGCGTTTCAGGTATCGACTGCCTAACCAATCTTGACACCGAGGGCCAAGTGGTTACTTTTGGTGGCTCAGTTAAAGACTTTGATATTGGTGATTACATCAGCCCGAAAGACGCCAAGAAAATGGATGTTTTTATTCACTACGGTATGGCGGCTGGCATTCAAGCAATTGAAGACAGCGGCATTGAAGTTACCGAAGAAAACGCCGAACGCATTGGTGTTGCTATTGGTGCCGGTATTGGCGGACTGCATACCATTGAAAAAACAGCCAATCTATTTAGAGACAAGGGTGCCAAGCGTATTTCGCCTTTCTTTGTACCCTCTTCTATCATTAATATGGTTTCCGGCAACCTCTCAATCAAGTATGGCCTAAAAGGCCCTAACTTTGCCATTGTAACGGCCTGTACAACGGGAACGCACAATATTGGTGATGCCTCAAGACTTATTGAATATGGTGATGCAGATGTCATGATTGCTGGCGGCACGGAAATGTCAACGACCAATATTGGTCTTGGCGGTTTTGCTGCCGCAAGAGCCCTCTCAACACGCAACGAAGACCCAAAAACAGCGTCTCGCCCTTGGGATGTTGATCGAGATGGCTTTGTTCTTGGTGACGGTGCAGGTGTAATGGTACTAGAAGAATACGAACACGCCAAAAAGCGCGGTGCTAAAATTTATGCTGAAGTTACTGGCTACGGCATGAGTGGTGATGCCTATCACATGACACTACCCTCCGAAGGTGGTGAAGGCGCCGCAAGATGTATGACCAACGCAATGAGGAATGCTTCTGTCAATGCTGATCAAGTTGACTACATCAATGCCCACGGCACTTCTACACCCGCTGGTGATATTGCAGAAACTGACGCGACTAAATTAGCCCTTGGAAAGCATGCCTACAACATTGTGATGAGCTCTACAAAATCAATGACGGGTCATCTATTGGGTGCAGCTGGCGGTATTGAAGCCGTCTTCACGGCTCTCGCGATACAAGATCAAGTGGCGCCGCCAACGATTAATATCTTTAATCAAGACCCAGCGTGTGATTTAGATTATGCTGCCAACGAGGCGAGAGAAATGCCGATCAACCATGCCATTTCAAATTCGTTTGGCTTTGGCGGGACAAATGGCTCAATCGTTCTATCTAAGATAGACTAACCTTCTATTCTTCAAGCACTAGTGTTGATGTCTGAATGACGTCTGCTTCAGCAATAAGCTCTTCGACAATATTGTAGATGCGGATAGCGCCATTTTGAATACTATGGAGCGCTTCCTTTTTGTGAATGATAATCTGCCAGCTTTCGTCGTCCGATTCAAACTTGACGGCACCACCAATAAGTGCCAGTGCAACAATCACACCTAACAAGAATTTAATCACTTTTTGACGTGCCTTTTTCTATCATCTAGTGTGTATTTTACCCACTGTTTTATCACTCTATGCAGATATTCCTGAGGCCTTTAACAGGCCTTCAAGTTGTGGTCTTTCACCTCTAAATTTTTGATATTGCTGCATAAAATCAAGGCTGCCGCCAACCTCAAGAATACACTCTCTAAAACTTTTCGAAGCCTCTGAACCAATACCGCCATTTTTCTGGACAAACTCATAGGCATCTGCTGCAAGTACCTCGGCCCATTTATAGCTAAAATAACCAGCCGCGTAACCACCAGCGAAAATATGAGAAAAAGCGTTAAGAAATCGATTTTCATCAATAATTGGCATTAACGATGTTTTCTCTCTCACCTTTGCCAATACAGCGCTAGTGTCATCACTTGACATGTGAGTATGGATATCCCAAAGAGAGAATTCACACTGGCGAAGCATCTGTAAGCCAGACTGAAAATTCTTTGAAACCACTATCTTTTGGTATAAATTTTCAGGCAAAGTCTCGCCTGTTTGCCAGTGCGATGAAATACTCTCAATTACGTCTTTTTCATAGCAATAGAACTCCATGTATTGGCTTGGCAACTCAACACCATCCCAAGGCACTCCGCTGATTCCAGCAGCACAGGGATAAGGGACTTTCGTTAATACGTGATGCAGTGCATGGCCAAATTCATGAAACAAGGTGACAATTTCATCAAACTCAAATAATGCCGGTTTATCGCCCGTAGGCGTATTTAAATTACAAACCACAAAGGCCACGGGTAGGTTGTCTTGATACAAACCTTGATAGTCAGACATCCAGGCGCCGCCACGTTTATTTTCTCTGGCGTAAGCATCCAAATAGATTCGCCCAATGGTTCCGTTATTGTCCGCAAGTTCAAGAACTTTAACGTCGTCGTGATAAGTGGACTCTGATACTTTTACAACACTAATGCCATAGAGTTTTTCAATGGTTGAAAACAACCCCTTTAAAACGCTTTTTTCAGGAAAATACGGTGTTAAATCTGAGCGCTTATAGCCAAACTTTTGCTGTTTCAGTTTTTCCGAATAATACATCAAATCCCAAGGCGCCAAATCGTGCCCTGCAAATGTCTGCAACTCTTCTAACTCTGCCATCGCTTGAACCTTTGAGCGAACAACCAACTCGTCTAAAAACTCAACAACTTCAGCTGTTGAGCCAACCATTTTTGATTCGATTGAAAGCTCGGCGTAGTTGTCAAATCCTAGCAATCCAGCCAGTTCACTTCTCAAGGCCAAAATTTCACTCATCACCTGCTGGTTGTCAAACGCTTTTGATGTTAAACCGACATCAGAGGCTCTAGAAATATAGGCACGATACACTTCCTCTCTTAAAGAGCTACTATCTGCATAAGTCATCAAGTCGATATAAACCGGTATTTGCAAACTCAAGCAATAGCCAACCTCAACTCTTACTTTGGCCAATTCAGCCTCAGAATAGCCCTTCAACTGCTCAAGAGTGACGGTTTTTTTCCATTCATTGGTTGATTGCAACACATTTTTTGAAAATTGATTGCTAAGCAGACTCAATTCTTCCTGTATTGCTTTAAAACGATCTGACGCGCTACCCTCTAAACCAACGCCGGAAAGCTCAAAACCTTGAATAGATTCTTTAACAATATGATGTTGTTCAGCACTTAAATCTGCATTTTGCAATCTCTGAAATGCATGATAAAGAGACTTGTTAGCACCAATCTCGCTGTAATATTTTGAAATTAAAGGCAGTGTCTTCTCATACTCAGCATTGAACTCTTCAGAAAATTTCACCGAGTTCAAATGAGAATTAACACTCATTTTCTGACCCAACTCATGCTCAATTTGATCCAGCGGCTCCACAACGCTTTGCCAATCGTTGCCAGCGCTCGCAATATTGGCTTGCTTTAAACCCTTTTCGGTCAATTCGGTAATGATTTTTTCAATATCGCCGACATTGAATTCAGGTGCTAGGTTGTTGTTCATTTGCAGAGATTAAAAAATAATAACAGCTGGTCATTTTGCCATAATATCGATTAGCCGTTTCTCTTAGAACACGTGATAGAAAAAACCTTAATCCAGTAGCTGATCGCCTCTTGATCTGTCATTCACTTTTTCTTTATGAGCCGTGGTGGTTTTTCCATACAAATCTTTCACTCGAGACGGATTACCGACAACACCGGGCATTTCGGTGAATGATTGGATTAACAGAAGGCGGTCTGAAGAACCGGTATTGTTCGTCACTTGATGCAATGAGTAACGACCCAGGAAAAACTGTAAGTCACCCTCTCTCAAGTCGAGACGTTTAACCCTGGAGCGATCTCCATTTAACACCTTTTTAACCTCATCAAAGCACTCATCATCTCTATTTCTTAAACCAGGGACATACTCAAAATGACCGCCTGAATCTGCACCTTTTAGCAGGAAGGTAATGGTGAACTCATTGGTGTCAAAATGCCAATTAAAGGTTTGCTGTGGCTTACACAGGTTGATGATCATATTTGAGACAGGGTCAGCATATATGTGGAGCTTCTTTTTACCCAAACAAGCAGCAAGAAAATCACGCAATGGCCTCCAGTAATACAAAGTATGGGCATAGGTGCCCTCATCTAATAAATCCGCTGTAATAAAGCCATTAGAGCGTTCCATAAAAATATTTTGAGGGTGATCGTCCGCTTTATTTGGGTTACCCTCTGCAAGATAGATATTGCAGAGTTTTGATTCGGCGTAGTATGCCTTGGATTTTCTGGCGTCAGCCTCACTAACTAAAGCATCAAGGCCACTATCGCTTAAAAAACTAGAAAGCACAGCACAGCCATCTTCATCGAGACCGCCTTTTATACTACTGACAATCTCCTTATATTGGCTGCTTTGTGGCTGATCTATTGGGTATGTTTTTAAATCAATGATTTCGCTAAGCTTCATAGCTATCTCCAGATTCTCAATAATCCTGGCGACCTTTAACAATCACTTCATAACCCGACTCCTCAGGCTCGTCGTCGATCATCTCCGCAGGAAAGCCGCTACCCAAAACCTTAACATTTGCAGCCTCTTCCAGTCGCCTAATAATGTTGGGTGACAACTCGCGAGGACCGTAGCGCTTTTCACCGTCCTTGAAAATATCAACAACCAATGGTGCGACCTCCAAATCTAGGCCTTTTCGCTGTGCCAGCTCGTTAAAAATGCCCACATCCTTGGAGACAAGATCCATAGTAAAACTAATGTCCCGAGACCCGTTGAGTATCACTTGCGATTCCGTTTCATGAACAAAAGAATTGCCAGAAGAGGCTTTAAATGCTTCATAAGTCACATTCATGTCCATGCCAATTAATTTCATTGTTGTCAACGCTTCGGCGACTGATACAAGGTTCACTGTCGCTAAATAATTGGTCGCCACCTTAAGAATAGAGGCTGAACCCAGCTCGCCAGTGTGCAGAATTCGACGACCCATCGTGGTTAAAATTGGCAAAGCACGCTCAAAAGTTTCGCGCGTACAGCCCGCAAAAATTGAAATATTTCCAGTATCTGCCCTATGACAACCACCCGAAACCGGACAATCAACGGGGAAAGCACCTTTTGCCTCAACGAGAGCGCCAATGCGCCTTATTTCAGCCTCATCGGTTGTGCTCATTTCTAGCCAAATTTTGCCCTCGCTAATGCCAGCTAAAACACCATCTTCAGCCTCCATTACCTGTGAGCACACTTGTGGTGAAGGCAAGCAAGTGATTATAATATCACACGACATAGCCATCTCTTTGGGTGAGCTTGCCTCTGTTGCGCCTCGCGCTACAAAATCAACGACAAATTTGGGATTGAGATCCCTAATAGTTAGGTCGTAGCCATTTCTTAACAAACTTCCTGCAAGTTTTCCGCCTGCATTACCCAGACCAATAAACCCAATCTTCATCTTCACTCCCCTAAATTAAGCCATAAATAAATCGAAAAATATTACAAGAAACAACAAGCCAAGTAAAACAAAAAAACTTTGTCGAGCCATTTGAAAAATGAATACCTGATGATTCGATGAAAAATGACAGGCTAGCACATCAACATTTGGTCAGCGTACCAGAGAGAAAAAGAACTAACATTTGCCTCCATCAAAGGACAAAATCTCCCCTGAAACGGAGGCGAATTTTTCAGCCCTTGCTGTTGGTTTTCTAAAGCTACAACATCTTCAGCCATTGCATCATCAAGCCGTTGATAATAAGCTTGAGATTTTTCAGGAAAATCGTTTAGTAGCGTGGTACTTCTTGGAAAACAAATGCTTTGCCTCACCTGACAACGTTGTGCGTCAATAGGATTAGCTTCATAAATCCACAACGCCTCTTGACCGGCAGCAAATGTCATATTTGGGAAAATCCAGCTGTATCGAGTACCTTGCCTCCATGACTCACCCAAGCCAACCATCTCCGGTAACGCATTAACTTGCTGACTTTCAAGAAGCGCTCCAGTGCCAGAAGTTCGACCAAACTGGCTCGCATAACATCCTGCGGTAATATCTGCTGTTTCTGGGTCAAGATAAAGATTGCCAATACTACTTGGATGGACACTATTCAAATGATAATACTCATTAAAAACATCTAAAAAAGCCTTCCAGTTACAACCCACCTCAAAAGTACGACGCCGAGTTGTTACTAGGTCCTTAAAATTCCAAGGCTGATGAAGGTCTTTAAAATCGCCCAGCTGATTCACAAGCTTTAAAGGGTTGTTGCCAAAGTGAGCAAAAAGGAAGCCGCAGTATTGCTCAAGTCGATACTCGTGTAAAGGATAATCACAAATATCAAAATCAGACTCATCATCGATAAATTTTGCTGCAATAAGGTTGCCGTTTAGTGCGTAAGTCCAACCATGAAATGGGCAACTAATCGCTTGACACTGACCAGAATTTTCAAGTAATTTTGCTCCCCTGTGTCTACAGGTGTTGGCAAATAGTCTTAGTGCATTTTCTTTGTCACGAATAAGAAATAAAGCTTTTCCATAAAGTTCGAATGCCTCATATTCTCCAGTCTCCAATAGTCGGTCTGATCGACCAAGCCCAACCCACTGCTTGTTAAATATTGAGAATAACTCTTGTTTGAAGATTGAATCTTCCCAGTAGCTAACAAACGGAAGGCTATAACCTTTATTATTCTCACGCCTGCAACGTTTAAGCTGCTCTTGAAATGTCTCGAAATCACTCATACTTTTTAATCTATTTTCACAAAATTGTCTTTAATCTACTGCCAATCGTTTCTTGGGCGATCTGCCGATATTCATAACAAGACCCCTCTTGCAAGCGCAGCATATCAGGATAATCGGTATATCCTTTTTCATTACCACCATAGAAAGTATCGCGATGATAAACATTCAAGTCGGCGCCATTATTTAGTCGCATTACAAGGTCGGGATTGGACAAAAACCACCTACCAAAAGCAATTAAATCATACTCGCCTTTATCAATAGCCACTTGTGCACTTTTTGGATTAAATCCTCCGGCACCAATAAGAGTGCCTTGAAAAAGTTCGCGGTATTTTGTGTTTTGCAATGGCAGCAAAGCTTGTGAATCCTGCTCGTAACCCGAAAGACCATCTACTCGAGGCTCGGTTAGTAACAAATACGCTAATTTATAGCGATTCAAACCCTTAACAGCAAACTCGTAAAGAGTCTCAGGGCTCGAGTCTGAGACGCCAAAATACTGCTGCGTGCAGAACGATCCAGAAGAAACCGGCGATAAACGCACTCCCAACCTGTCATTGCCCACTACATCAAGCAAAGCCTCTACAATTTCAAATAATACTCGGCATCTGTTTGAGATACTACCGCCATATTCATCGACTCTTTTATTGACCCCATCAGCCATAAACTGCTCAATTAAATAACCATGAGCGGCATGCAGTTCCACAAAATCAAAACCTGCCGATAGCGCATTTTGGGCTGCAAGTTGATAATCCTCACAGATTCGTTTTATTTCGCACTTCTCGAGCGCTCTCGGTGTAACTGCTTGCTGATCCCAGTTATAGTCATTACCTTTTTCATCCGATTGGCGTATTGGAGTAGCTGAAGAGCATACACTGGGCGTTGGCAAGCCGCTATCTTTTACCAAGGGGTGCTCAGCAATTTCAGGCTGTGCCACACGACCAGCATGTAACAACTGACACGCAATCAGCCCGCCACGAAGATGAACTGCCCTGGTAACCGTCCTCCAGGCATCGGTCTGTTCATCTGTCCAAATACCGGGCACCTGTCCACCCAACTCAGCAACCGAAGGGTATATTGACCATACGGGTGTTGCTTCAGGAGAAATATGAACCGCTTCACTAATAAGAAAACCACCAGAGCTGGCTCTTTGACTATAGTAAAGCGCAGTAAGTGCGGTTGGTGCTAGTGTATTTTCATCAGCACGGATACGTGTCATTGGCGCCAGAACAATTCTATGCTTTAAGTCAAGTGAACCCAGCACTGTTGGTGTAAAAAGATTCATCAATAAACCAGTTTGATTATTTGTAATCCCGAATAATGTGATCAGCCCCTTTTTCGGCAACCATCATCGTCGTCGCATTAATGTTGCCCGAGACAATATTGGGAAACACGGATGCATCAACAACTCTGAGACCTTCTAAACCATGAACTTTAAGAGAGGCACCCACGACACTGTTTTTGTCATTTAGGCCAATAGCGCAAGTGCCACAGAGGTGATAAATAGAACCACCCCGTTCTTTGAATTGTTGCAATAAATCTAGGTCACTTTTACCACTCAAGTTATTACTAGCGCTGGCTGTAAAAACCCCTCTAAAAGCTACCGATTGGGAGAGCTTGGCGACAAATTTAGCGCCTTGTATAATATCAATGACATCATCATCACTCGATAGATAATTGGGTTGAATGAGTGCAGCACTGCGATGATCACTGCTTGACAAAGTAACACTACCTCTACTGTTAGGCCTACAGGGGCTGTATGAGAGCATCACCCCAGAATGCGGCAACGGCTTCACCAAGCCACTGGCATTAGGCTCGTATTGGTAAGACAATGGGTTGAAGTAAAGCTGAATATTAGGTCTGGCAGTATTTAATCTAGTGTTCACAAACCCACCCGCTTGATTCACACTAATAGACAAAGGGCCACCTCTTGTCATCAAGTACCGAAATCCCAGTTTTGCTTTTTTGTAAAACCCTTTAAAGTCATCATTTAAGGTTTTAACTCTTGTTTCAAATATATAACTTGAACAAACGTGATCTTGCAAGTTTTTCCCCACAGAAGGCAGATTTTTAACAATATTAATACCCAATTTTTTAAGATCGTCAGCCTCGCCAACACCTGACAATTGTAATAGTTTGGGCGAATCAATAGCGCCAGCTGCAAGTATTACTTCTTTGTTAGCAAAGTAACGAATTTGTTGGTCTTTTATGCTGGCGCTAACGCCTACTGCTTGAGTGTCTTGAAATAAAATTCGTTTAACCTTTACATGGGTTCTGATCACTAAGTTTCTTCTTTTTTTAGCTTTATTTAAATAAGTGCTGGCGCTCGATGAGCGCTGTCCATTACTAATATTGGCTTCATATATACCAACGCCACAAATCTCCTCGCCGTTAAAATCATGGTTGATTCTCATACCATTTTCAACGCAGGCTGAAATAAAGTTCTGACAAATCGGGTGCGCCTCTTTTTGCATATTGGTTATGCCGATATTGCCCTTGGTTGAATGATAGAAGTTGTCACCGAGTGGGTGGGACTCTATTTTTTTAAAGTAAGGCAGAACGTCATCGAAACCCCAGCCAGCTGCACCTGCTTTTTGCCAGTCATCAAAATCATCCCTGTGACCCCTGACATAAACCATGGCATTGATAGCACCCGAACCACCAAGGCCCCTACCTCTTGGTGCATATATTTTTCTATTAAGCATTTGAGCCTGAGGCTCGGTGTAATAGCAATAGTTGTGTTTTGTACTGTAGTATGTTTTTGCAAAACCGGCGGGTATCTTGATCCACGGGCTTTTGTTGCTACCGCCATCTTCTAAGAGTAAGACGCTAAATTTTGAGCATTCACTAAGCCGATTGGCCAGTATGCAGCCCGCCGAACCAGCGCCAACAATGATGAAGTCAAATGTGTTTTGTTCGGACACTCTTTTCAAGCTCACCTCTTGCTATTGCAGGCTATAAGGCTTGGAATTCATTGACAAATGCAACTTATTACCACTATAGGGAGAGTGGAAGTTAACAACATCCATATTCAAAGAAACACCTAACCCGGGCTTATTTGATGGGATTATGCAGCCCTCATCCCACTCTATAGGCTCTTTCAATATTTCTGCATGAAATCCACCCCAGGTACCAATACTCTCTTGTATTAGAAAGTTTGGGGTTGCACAGGCTAATTGAATACTCGCTGCCGCACCAATGGGGCCATTATAAAGATGAGGGGCGATTTGGGCATAATGAACTTCGGCGATAGCGGCAATTTTTTTTGCTTCCAAGATGCCACCAACTCGACCCAAATTCATTTGAATAATTGCCGCAGCTTTGTGCTTCAGCACGTCAAAAAACTCGTATTTTGTGCTTAATCTTTCTCCAGTCGCAACGGGTATGCTGGTGTTTTGTGCAACTTGAGCCATGGCCTCAGATTGCCCAGGCGGCACAGGCTCTTCAAACCATAAAGGATCAAACTGTTCAAGCCTTTTAGCTAAACGAATCGCAGAAGCAGGTGTCATTTGACCGTGAGTGCCAATGAGCAAATCACAATCATCACCCACAGCTTCTCGTATGCTGGCACAATAATTCTCACAATGCGTCAATCTAGACAAAGACAGGTGATGCCCTGAATACACACTATAGTCGCCAGCAGGGTCAAATTTAAGGGCGCTAAAGCCTTTCTCTTTGTTCATTAGGGCGGACTCAACGGCAGCATCAATATCTTCATAATCGTATTCGCCAGCTTTATTCAAAGGATAAAGGTATGTATAAGAACGAAGCCTATCATTCACCTTGCCGCCAATTAATTCGTAGACAGGTTTGTTAGCAGATTTGCCAATAATATCCCAGCATGCCATTTCCAACCCAGAACACACACCCATCATTGAGAGATCTGTGCGCTGGGTAAAGCCACTGGAGTAACACTCTCTAAAAAAGCGCTCCACATGGTGCGGATCATGGTCTTTTAGATAACGATCAAAAACATCCTCGATGGCCTGTTTCATCACCGATGGATGAAAAGAGGCTGAATAAACCTCCCCAACCCCTTCAATACCACAAACAGTTTTAAGGCTTACTATAATCCAATACATCCCTCCCACGTGAGGTGGTGGCGTACTAACAATATGAACGGCTAACGTGCTGAGCTTCATAAACCCCCCAAGAAATTAAATCAGCGTTAATGTTGGCTGAGTTTATATTACTTGAGCCTGCCGGGCAAATTATTCTTTCTGTTGTTCTGGCATTGCCGCACTTGATCCTTTTTGACCGAAGAGTTGCCACTCATCAAAGCAATAAGTAGCTGAGTGAGGTTTCTGGATTCACCTCACTTACTGATGGTTTTTTTGTTTAAAAGAATCAGAGCGTTGAGTATTTTCCCAATCAGGAGAAATCCAGACATTTGCATGACTTTGTGGAAGGGGTTCGTTATCCAAGATAGCATCTGCTAATTTCTCAGCCACCATTAAAGTGGGGCCGTTCAGGTTGCCATTGGGCGTGCTTGGAAAAATAGAAGAGTCCACAACCCTCAGTTGCTCAATACCTCGCACCCTTCCTTTACTGTCAACAACAGCCATTGGGTCATTGTCGTCGCCCATCTTGCAAGTGCAAGAGGCGTGGTAAGCGCTTTCTACGTTTGCCCTTACCCAGGCGTCAATCTCAGCGTCAGTATTAACATCATTGCCCGGTTGAATTTCACCATCGCTGTATACCTCTAACGCTTTTTGAGAAAGAATTTCTCTCGTTAAGCGAATACAGTCTCGCCAATCTTGCTTGTCTTGTTCAGTCTCAATATAGTTAAACAATATGCTCGGTTTAGCGCTTGGATCGCTACTAATAATTTTAACTCGGCCACGACTGCTTGGCTTGTTTGGACCCACATGCACCTGATATCCGTGTCCTGAAAAGGCAGCATTACCATCATAGCGCATTGCTGCTGGTAGGAAATGGTACTGAATATTTGGCCATTCAATACCCGCTCTGGAGCGAATAAAGCCGCAAGACTCAAAATGATTGGTAGCACCTAATCCTGTTTTGGATAAAACCCAACGTACGCCAATAAAAAACTTTGAGAATATATTTAACTTACCATTGAGTGTGATTGGTTTTTTACATTTATATTGAAAATACACCTCTAAATGGTCTTGCAAATTTTCTCCAACACCTAACAATTCATGTTGGCACTTCACACCGGCATCTTCCAGCACCTGTCTAGGGCCAATGCCCGATAATTGCAATATTTGTGGCGAGCCAACTGAGCCGGCACTTAATATTACCTCTTTTTTTGCATGCAGCTCAGTATCAACGCCTTTTTTACGGTATCGAACACCCACAGCAATCTTGTCTTTTAACAACACTTTCTCAACAACTGCGCCTGTGATTAAGGTGAGATTTTTTCTCTCTAGGGCGGGCTTTAGATATGCGTTAGAAGTGGACGCCCTAACCCCTTTGTCCACTGTCATGTGCATCGCACCAAACCCCTCTTGCTGCTCACCATTGTAATCATTTGTTTTGGGGTAGCCCGCCTCATGACCTGCCTCTATAAAGGCTTGATACAACGGATTAAGGCTCATATTGTTTCCACCACAAGTCGCTACTGGACCACCTCCTCCGCGATATTCATTCTCACCACCCTGCCAAGACTCGCTGCGCTTAAAGTATGGCAAGCAGTCAGCATACGACCAACCTTCAGCGCCTTTGTTCTGCCATTGATCATAATCCCTTGCGTGCCCTCGTACATACACCATGCCATTAATAGAGGAAGATCCACCCAACACCTTTCCTCTCGGGCAGTGCATTTCACGATTATCAAGAAAAGGCTCAGGCTGGGAGTGAAACTGCCAACAAAACTTTTCAGTATTCATCGGATAAGACAGCGCTGTTGGCATTTGAATAAAAATACTTTTATCGCTACCACCCGTTTCTAAAAGTAAAACTTGGTACTCGCCACTTTCACTGAGTCGATTAGCAAGCACACAACCAGCCGAGCCAGCACCGATAATAATGTAGTCAAACTTCTTTTTCATATTGCCTTATACGCCTAATAAGGACTTTCAACATCATCCAGACGAACAAAAACACTTTTAATCTGGGTATAACTTTTTAATGTTTCTGGACCATTTTCACGACCAATACCGGAATGTTTATAGCCGCCTACTGGCATTTCTGTCGGTGAATCACCCCAGCTATTAATCCAACAAATACCCGCTTCTAACTGATTAATAACACGGTGTGCACGATTAATGTCTTGAGTAAAGACACCTGCGGCTAAGCCAAAGTTGGTGTTGTTTGCTCGAGTGATCACCTCACTCTCATCTTCAAAACGAAGAATAGCCATCACTGGCCCAAAAATCTCATCTTTGATAATCGCCATTTCATCATCGCAGTCAGCAAAAATAGTTGGCTTAACAAAGAAGCCGTTACGTGTTTCTGACGAATCGTATCGACTACCTCCACACACTAGTCGCGTACTAGAAGCTTTTGCCTGTTCAATATAGGTCATCACTTTATCAAAGTGGCTTTCGCTAATCAAAGAACCCATTTGAGTATCTAAATTCATTGGAGCGCCAATGTTAATGACTTCGGCGCGACTGCGCGCTTTCTCTATAAATTCGTCATAAATCTCCGCCTGAACAAACACCCGGGTACCATTCGTGCAAATCTCCCCTTGAGTATAGAAATTTCCCAGCAAGGCACCAGAAACGGCATTATCTAAATTAGCATCTTCAAAAACAATCAGTGGAGATTTACCACCTAGCTCCAGGGTAACCTCTTTGATCGTTTCAGCGGCATCAGCCATCACCCTCTTACCGGTATCGCAACCACCGGTAAATGAAATTTTTGCAATACGAGGGTGGCGTGACAAGTACTGACCCACACGATAATCCCCTTGAACAACGTTAAAAACACCCGCAGGTACGCCTGCTTCAGTGTATATTTCAGCCAGTTTAAGGGTGGTTAACGGTGTTTCTTCAGATGGTTTAAACACCATCGAATTGCCAGCCGCTAAACAAGGTGCAGACTTCCACATTGCAATTTGAATTGGATAATTCCACGCGCCAATGCCTGCACAAACACCCAAAGGCTCACGTTTTGAGATAAAGAAAGTATTGGAATCTAAATCCTGTTGGGTGCCTTGTAAAGCTGGCACAAGGCCGGCATAATATTCAATAACATCAGCACCACTGTGAATATCAACACAATTCGCCTCTTGTAATGGCTTACCTGTATCCATAACCTCTAGGGCGGCTAACTCATCGTTACGCTCTCGCAAAATAGCAACAGCTTTAAGCAATATACGACTACGCTCGAACGCCGACATAGCCGACCAAACAACAAAACCTTTTTCAGCGGAAAGTACCGCTTTTTCAACATCGGCCTCACTGGCCTGATCAATCTTGCAAATAACTTGGTTTATGGCAGGGTTAATGGTTTCAAAAGACTCACCTGAGTCTGCCTTAACATAGGCACCATGAATATAAAGATGTTGTTGCATACTAATTACTTTTCCTAATTGTTTTTTGGTGAATTGAAAGAAAACGTTCCGGCACCATTGACTTAATATAATCACCAACGATGTGCTCGGCTTGTTGTGGGTCAATACCCTTGGGTGTCAGTGCGCCACGTAGCCACATGCCATCGATCAGTGCCGCTACAGCGATTGCAACAGATTTAGCCTTATCAGCTGTCAGCATGTGTTTTAATTCAGCTCGTAAATAAGATAGCAGGCGTTTTTCATTGACTTGTTGCAGGCGATAAAGTGCCGGATCATGCATTGCCCGAGACCAGAAGGCCAGCCAAGTTGAGGCAACGTCAGGGCTAATTTGCCCACCACTAAAATTAGATTCAACAATCCCAAGAACTCGACCCAGCGGATCCTCTTTATTGGTTTTACTAAGTTTCGCACGTGTTATATTAGCAAGATCTTTCAGGATATAGCGCATTGTCGCCTCTAATAAGCCATCCTTACCGCCGAAATAGTGGCTAATAATGCCTGGCGATACGCCTGCAGCTCGACCGATAACAGCCACACTTGCGCGCGACATACCTACTTGACCGATAACTCTAATAGTTGCTTTAATTAGCTGCGGCCGACGAATTTCCGGCATTCCTATTTTAGGCATTATTTTTTATTGATTGAACGTTCAATTAAAAATAATACGCAGTAAATATATAAATGTCAAGTGAAAAAATCTTGTGAGGGCAGTTCAAGTAAATTTGCGATGCGGGCCCTAACCTAGCCTATAGTGTTTTTTAAAATAAACCTGGATTAACTGGTGAAGCAGCCGTTAGACCCCCATCAACTGTAAACATCTGACCTGTCGCATAACTCGCATCATCTGAAGTCAGCCAAAGAGCCATGTTAGCAATATCGCTAGGTTGTCCAAATCGACCAATATAATGCCTAGCAAGTGCATCTTTCTTTGCGGCCTGTGGGTCGTTCGCCAAGTCAAAAGCTGCATCCGCCAAGTCGGTTAAAATCCAACCTGGACAAATTGCATTACAACGAATACCTTGTTTACCATGATCGACAGCTATCGAGCGTGTTAAGCCATGAACAAAAGCTTTTGAGGCATTGTAGAGTGCCATTTCAGGATCTGCCGAACGGGCACTAATGGAGCCAATGTTAATAACTGAGCCTCCGCCATTGGCAATCATCAGCGGCATAAATGATCGACAACAATAAAAAACACCTTTTGCATTGACGCCCATTAATAAATCCCAGTCCTCATCTGTACTATCTAAAACCGATTTTTCAATTTGAATGCCAGCATTGTTAACCAGTACATCAAGTCGTCCGTATTTTTCTTTGACTTCACAACACAAAGCCTCGACTGCCCTTAGGTTGGCCACGTCAACTCGATGCCAATCAACCGATTCATCAAGATCTTCTGGTCTTTCACTACGACCACATGAGAGTGTTGTTATACCCTCTTTCCGAAAGCGCTCAACAATTGCTCTTCCTATTCCTCTAGAGCCGCCGGTAACAAGGGCAACCTTACTCTCGATATTACTCATAAACTATACGCCTGCATAAAGCAACAAGAAAACACCAGCGTTCAATGGTTACTTTACAAATTGAACTGTCATCATACCTCGAACTTGCATTCAGATCTGAGCAACTTATTTTCCCAAATCAAATTGTTCATCAGGAAAGTATTTCTTCAAACGCACATCTGCAGACTTGGCATGACCCTCCATGCCCTCTAATCTAGAAATTCTTGCTGTTGCTTGTGCGATTTCCTTTGAACCTTGCTGTGTAGATCTTTGCCACGTAACTGTTTTCATGTATTTATGAACAGAAAGGCCCCCAGTGTATTTTGCCGCACCTGAAGTTGGGAGAACGTGGTTTGGTCCGGCCGCTTTATCACCATAAGGCACTGTCGTTTCCTCACCCAAGAATAAAGATCCATAAGCCCTCAACCTTTGCAACCACCAATCCAGATCGCTTGCTTGAACGTGCAGATGTTCGGGCGCATAATCGTCGGCTACGCTAGCCATTTCTTCTCGACTGTCGCACAGGATCACCTCGGCATAGTCTTGCCAAGCTAATCTGGCATTTTTAGCATTGTTTTCAGGTAATTCGGAGATTAAAGTAGGGGCTAACTCCAACACGTTGTTGGCTAACTTTCTATCGTTGGTAACAAGCCATACTGGTGAGTTGTAACCGTGCTCAGCCTGACCAATAAGATCGGTTGCAACAAACAGTGGATCAGCAGTGTTATCTGCAATAACAAGAGAATCAGTCGGTCCAGCAAACATATCAATGCCAATTTGACCAAATAATTGTCTTTTTGCTTCTGCGACATATTGATTGCCTGGACCTACCAAGAGATCTACTTTTGGCACCCCAAATAACCCATAAGCCATTGCTGCAACACCCTGAACTCCACCCAGATTAAGAATTGTATTCGCACCACAAAGATCCAATGTAAAGAGCACTTCGTCAGAAATTCCCGCTGAAGGCTTGGGCGGTGAACAAGCAATAATATCATTGACTCCTGCCACCCTAGCTGTGGTCACTGTCATAAGTGCTGAGGCAATGTGGCTATATCTACCTCCAGGTACATAGCAACCCGCACTTGAAACTGGGATATTCTTCTGTCCAACTTCAAAGCCAGGTGTGATTTCAAGGCTACACTCCGAGATGGTGTTCTTTTGGGCTTCAGCAAAGCGTGTTATATTGTCATGAGCGAAACGAATGTCATCTTTGACTTTTTTTGACAATCTTTCAGTCGCTTGTGCTATTTCATTGCTTGTCACAACAACATCCCCATTCCAAGAGTCCAGCTCCCCTGAAAAGCGTATCACAGCCTCTTCGCCAACATTTTTTATCTCGCTCAGCATCTCTCTGACGCGTTGACTCAGTTGAGGATCCAAGATCTCCTCAGAACGAGATGCCTTCTTTATATACTCTATGCTCATTTATTCCACTCCATTAGGTGCACAATCATTAATTAGTTGCCTTGATTAACAAAGTCAACAACAGCTTTCGCTAAAACGTCAATAGAGTCAATTGCCGGGTAAATACTGGGCAGGCAATCTGATATCAATGAAAATTCAGAACAAGCGATAACCAGCCTTTCGGAGCCTCGAAGTATTAATTTTTGAGCCTCATTCTGAAGTAATTGGCGAGCGTCTGCACTTTTTGAGTTTTCCTTAATAAGCCGTATGGCGTTTAACATTTTCTGTTGATTTTCAGGGTATATCGCCTGCAAACCATGAGACGAGAAAGCGTTGTCATAAACCTCAGTAAGTGCAAGCGCTGGCGAGCCCAAAATACCAACCGTCGCATTAGTTAAACCCTCTAAAGAAAGCCTTTCTGCAGTCAGGTCAATCATGTTTAACAAGGGAATATTGACAGCCTCTTGAATAGTGGAGGCATAATAATGAGCTGTATTACACGGCATGGCAAGCATTTTGGCGCCATTCCCTTTTAACCCTTCAGCCATCGTGATCAGTGTATTACTAGGGTCGTCACCCGTCTTTTCAATAATGGCTTTAATTCTTGAGGGCACTTGAGTGTTGTTATCCACAAGCATCGGAATGTGGTCACAATCATCTTTTGCATCTGTTAAAGCTATAATGCGGGACATCAACAACACCGTGGCTTCAGGCCCCATCCCACCAATGATGCCCAACTTAGGCTTTGCCTGATGATTAATCACGCTCATTGATTGTCACTTTTTCAGCGCAATCAGAAATAATATCGGCCAATAAGCCACAGTCTTGTTTTGAAAATGTTAGTGGCAGTCTCAAATCGAATAATCCTGACAAAATGAGATCTGAGCGATCAAGTTGTTGACGCTCAACGTATTGCCAGCTTTTATGGTTACTGGTAAAGCCACTTGGATTGTCGCTACCAAACCATTTAATTTCAACGCCCAATTTCCGGTTGTTTTCGATAAAATCAAAGGCTTGCTTTTCGCTGATACTGGGAATTCTAAATTGAATTGAACTGCCAACATAAAGCTCTTTTTCATCCCGATTTGGAACAACAATATTTTTCACTTGGCGAAGTTTAGCTTCAACTATAGCGTAGCGTTCATTCCAGCGCAATATATTGGCTTCAAGTTTGCCAATTTGAGGTCGTAAGATTGCCGCTCTAAGGTTATCCATGCGCCCTGATTGGTTTGGTGTTTGCAGTCGTATTTTTTTGAAAACGTCGGGATCAGGCGCAGCGCCATGACGCTCATACAGCATGTATGAACCCGACATCATGATACATCGCGCCATGAATTCAGCATCATTCGTTGTAATGAGCCCGCCTTCGCCAGAGTTCATATGTTTATACGTCTGCGTACTAAAACAGCCCGCCAAACCAAAGTTACCACTCCGAGTGCCACTCCACTTTGCACCCATTGTATGAGCACAATCTTCAATTAAGGTTAAGTTACAGGCCTTTACAACATCCGCCAACTTTTCCATATCGACAATATGACCACGCATATGGGAAAGTAATAAAAAACGAGCACCACTTGAGTTTGCTTTTTGGGTCAAATCATCAAGGTCGAGCACAAGATTTTTATCAATCTCTATAAATACAGCCCGGCCACCAGAACCCGCTATTGCGCCTGGCACAGGTGCCAAAGTGTACATGTTGGTTAGTACAGATTCGTTATTCTTAAGGCCAGCAGCTCTTAACGCGATACCCAGAGCATACCCACCGGAAGCGCACGCAAGACAGTAACGAACACCTTGATAAGCAGCATACTCTTGCTCAAGCAGTGACACCTGAGAAGGTTCACCATCCAAGGTGTTGTATCGATGCAATCTACCGCTTTCAAGTACTTCTACAGCCAAAGCTATCGATTCATCACCAATAGCCTCCTGTTGGGTAAAAGATTTTTTAAATTCTTTTGTCACTTCTGTTAATTATCATTTTGTCAGTAATAGGCACTACCACCAAAGGCAGTGTTTTCACAGTCATTGATTTTTATATAAAGTAGGAAACATTTTGCCAGATAAATCGTCACCATTTTGATAGCCATTTGCCTCCATCATCATCCTTTCATCTAAGGCCCAATCACCACGATACTCAACCATGGCACCTTCTTTAGCCATTCTTAAAGTATATCTATGAACATCCTTTTTTGGTATCACTTGGCTCAAGCTTCCATGCAGAGTGCGCATATCAAAAAATACACAATCACCCAATTCGAGATCCCATTGTAAGAATTCATAGTCATCTTTGTTATTGAGAATATCTGGCGTTATGTCATAGTTTTTACCATTTACTACTCCCGCTTGGTGATCAACTGGATGCCCTTCTTGAAACCTGGTTCTGATGAATAATTTATCCCAAAGGTGAGAGCCTTTAACCCAGGCTATACCCTCTTTCTTCGTCACAGGCTCAAGTGGAAGCCAGAGAACACACATCGAACCTTCAAAGTCAAAATAAGAGATGTCATGATGAAAAGGGGCGCCTGACTTTGAGCCAGCCTCTCTAAAAAACCAGTTATCCATTACTAGATTAATTTTTTTAGCCCCCAAGAGCTCTGACGCTATTTTTGCTGTCGGCGAATTAAAAACAAATTCTTTAAAATCCTTGTAAAGGTCCCAAGTCCAGAAATCCTCATAATAACCTGGCGCATTTTCATCAATGGTGTGTCTGACAAACCTAGGACTTGGATTTTTTATATCTTCATCAATACCCCTTCTTAAACCCTCTATCCATTCTTTAGCAAATTTACCCTTAATCAGAACTGCACCATCACGCTTAAAGTTGCTTATTTCATCCTTATTTAGTAATTGTTTCATATGTATTTACTTAATAAATTTTCCAATTAACCAGTGTTTGACTTATGCCGAAATTTACACAGGCAAACTCGTCAATTGGTTTGATATAGAACTCCAAGGCCTTAAGTCTCGCGTTGTTTACACAACCAAAAACTTTTTATCTAGCGGCCATAATAGGTACTAGACCCTATCACTAAAATCAAAATGTTTGGTGTAGCCAAACAATGATGCCGAGCCTCCAGTATGAATAAACACGATACGGTCCGATTTCTTGAAGTATCCTTTACGAATAAGGTCGATTAAACCAGATGCGCCTTTGCTCGAGTAAACGGGATCCAAAAGTATACCTTCCAGCTCAGCAAACATTGTAATTGCCTCTATTCCGGCTTTAGTGGGAAGGCCATAACCCTCTCCAACATAATCACTATTAGCAACAATATCATCTCGATTAACAACGCCGTCACAACCTAATTTACTGGCTGTTTCAACGGCCAATTTATAAACATTTTCTTCTTGTATTTCTTTGGGCGCCCTAACACTTATTCCTAATAACGAAATATTGGCATTCATTGCTTTTAAGCCTGTAATGAGCCCTGCTTGAGTACCTGTACTTCCCGTCGCATGAACAATATGATCAACAACCAAGCCCTTATCGTTGGCTTGATGAAGCAACTCAAAAGCGCAATCAACGTATCCTAGTGCGCCTGTTGCATTTGAACCACCTCCAACAATTGTATAAACATTACTCCCAGCGTCTCTTAATTTATCCGCAACCACTTCCATTTCAGCATTCATGTCCAAACCTGGGCCGCGCTTTTCATAAGTCGCGCCATGAAGCAAATCAATGAACACGTTGCCATTATGGTTATAGTTATCATCTGTGTAACCAGTTCTATCCTCTAGAAGGACATGGCACTTCATTCCCAACTTTGCTGCAAAAGCCGATGTTTGTCTCACGTGGTTAGATTGCACAGCGCCTTGTGTCATTACTGTATCAGCGCCTTGAATTTGGGCCTCTGCCATTAAAAATTCAAGCTTACGCGTCTTATTTCCGCCGGTTGAAAGCCCTGTGCAATCATCACGTTTTATCCAAATTTCTGGACCGCCCAGTTCTTCAGAAAGTCTTTTAAGGGGTTCTAATGGTGTGGGTAAGTGGGCCAAGCGTAATCGAGGAAATCGAGAGAGATGCATAGAAGTACTCCTTGAATATTGTAAAGTTAGAAAAAATAGCTTTTCACACTAGTTGAAAAACTGGGTAATTTTATAAATAATAACACAGTGTCTTGGTAATAAATTGCAACTCATATTTTTTTATTTAGTTTTTTCTGGCAACAAAATTGGATATTTCTTTCGAATCAATTTGTCAGCTCTATCATCAAGATAATTAGGATGGTGCTCAAGTAATTCATCTACTTTGTTTTTGGCTCTACTTAAGTGATCAAGCGCCCCTCGGTCCTGCCACACGGCAGGCTCTTCACGATCCGCTATTTTGGGATAATAATAATCCCGCTCCATCGAACGCATAGTTTCTGGCTGACCAATAAAATGACCTTCGCCTGAAACAACTGACTCAATCGAATCATAATCCAAAGTCTGTTGATTTATTTCGACTCCTCGAATAATACGATGCACCAAAGAGAGCATCTCATCATCCATAACAAATGCCTCAAAAGAGGCACCCAATAAACTCGCCATCATACCTGATGACTCATAAATCATATTTCCACCAGCCAAACCACAGGCTAAAGATGTCAAGGCCTTTTCCATGCCCATTTGAGCATCTGGCGACTTTGCATCAGTCATACTTGAAGCACAGCCAGAGGGCAGTCCTAGAGCGTTAGAGAGTTGAGCCGAAGCCGCGTTGAGAAGTGCCATCTCTCCACTGCCGCCCCTAAATGCTCCAGTGCGCAAATCTATGACGAAGGGCCAATTGGAGAATATCATTGGGTAACCGGGTTCAAAAATATTAGTCATCACCAAAGCTGCTAAAGTTTCTGCAAGAGAAATCGACAGAACCCCGGCAAGTGGAGCTGGTGCCGTCGCACCTGACATGGTAGCCACAATGTTACTAATTGGCACACCGCGCCTCATGCAAGCCAATGCTACCATCACCGCATCTTCGCCGTATTTTAGTGGAGAGATAATTGGACTTATGTGAGCCTTACAAAATGGTCGGTCTGCAAATTTACCTGGACCACCCAGGGCGATATCAAACATATCTACGATAGGGTCCACATTCTGTGCAAGAGTAAAACTTGTTGCAACTGGCTTTTTGGTTCCTCGAATTAGCGCATAGGCAGTATTAACATCTAGTTCATAGATATCCTCTACATCGGTTGCCACACAACAACGCGTAAACCAGCTAACATTGGGCAGCTGGTCGACTAAACGAGTAAAGTCATACAGGTCTTCAAGAGTTGATGGGCGATACTGCCCACTAGATCTATCTAGGGTTTGAACAGCTGCGCCACCCGTGCCAAAATACACACTGTCGCCACCCACATGAATATCGTATTTCGAGTCTCGACCGTAAAAAGTGAAAGCTTTACAAGCAGATTCAATACACCTCTGAACCATCGACTCTGGGTAACAAATCCTACCATTTTTATTGACTATTGCACCATGAGAAAGCGCTTGCTTCCTGAGTACTTCAGGAACATCATCCATACCAATATTGGCCAAAATTCTCAAAGCCTCTTGATGAATTTCTCTCACTTGTTGATCGGACAAGGGCTTGTACTGCCCTCCTGATTGTCCAGGAGGACAAGGGTCAACCTTGGATGGCTTTGACCTTTCGGCGTGTTTTTTTAACCTTGCCGATTCTCGTCTCATTATCTCAATTCCTTAATATATTTAATTCAAGCTTAAGCTAGGATTTTGCTGTAATTTGAATCATATGGGCCACTTGCCACCACCTCCGCCACAACCATTTCACCTAAAATATTCACGCTTAGATGATGGCCTATGACGGCCTGTTCAGGCTCAATAAAAGCATAGGCCAGATTCATGCCAACTCGATGACCCCAATCTCCAGAGCTAACCGTGCCGATCACACGCCCCCCTTCCATAATTGACGCACCACCATAGGCAGGCGCATCTTTGCTATCAATTCTTAACGAAACAAGTTTTCTCTTTGGTCCTTGAAATAGTCGCCGCTCCAGCGCAGATTTTCCAATAAACTCCCCCTTGGTTAGCTTAACAAACCGCTCTAACCCAGTCTCATAAGGATCGTATTCTGTTATTAAATCCGCCTTCCAGTGTAGGTAGCCTTTTTCCATGCGCATCGACTCAACTGCACGTGCACCAAAAAGTCCCATACCGTGTGGCTCGCCTGCTTTGCGCAATGCTAAATATACAGCATACAAAGACGCATTAGGCACATGAATCTCATAGGCCAACTCACCAGAAAAGCTGATCGACATAACGGTTGCTGGCGCAAAACCAATAAAACACTCTCTGACACTCAGCCAAGGAAAAGCTTCTTTACTCCAATCCCCGCGAGAACAAATGGATAATACGTCACGAGCTCTTGGTCCAGCCAGAACCAAAATCGTTTGATCATTAGTTAGAGTTTTAATTTGCACACTTTCATCTTCTCTTAAGTGCTCTTTAAGCCAATCCATATCATGCAACTCAGATGCAGCCGCTGAACCGTACCAAATACGGTCAACTCCTCTTTCAGATAAAGGAATATTGGCAACAGTGGCCTCTGCCTTAATCATGCCATATTTATTCAACAAGTAGCCCAAACTCACCTTTCCAGGCTCTCTGGTCACATGCGAACAAAACAACCTATCAAGAAAATCGTGCTTATCCGAACCAGTAATCTCTATACGATTAAAGCCACTAACCTCACAGAGACCTACGTTTTGACTGAGATTATCAACTTCGGCAGCAACCACATCAAAAGCTTCATCAAAATGGAATGTGTGAGACGTCTGAAAGTCTTCTGAAGGCTTGATATAGTCAACACGCTCCCATCCGTTGACCACTGTGAATTCTGCGCCCTCTGCTGCTAAAATTGGCGTTAGTGGCGTGGTTTTAGCAGGCCTACCTGCTGGCCGATGTTCGTGAGGGAAGTGAAAACGAAACTCATTTTGATAATCTTCAATAGCTTTGAGTGATGTCAGCTCCACATTGGTATGCTGACTAAAACGTCTTGGGTCAAGACACCAGGTGTCATAGCATGCCTCACCGTGAACAATTTGCTGCGCCAATAACCAGCCATGACCGCCGCCCTCACCTAGTCCAGCACGAAGACCAATAATACAAAAAGCGTTGCGTTTACCCGGAATTTTTCCAACCAGTGGCGCACCATCAATTGTGTAAGTAATTGGACCATTAACAATGCTTTTTATTCCGGCTTTCATTAGTGCCGGCATACGGGTAAACGCTCCATCTAATACATCAGCTACTCTTTCCAAGTCATCTGGACACAGTGCGTTAACAAAATTTGGATCAATTCCATCCATCCCCCATGTTTTGCAATTTTGTTCATAAAAACCAATTAAAAGACCGCCCTTGTCTTGTCGACAGTAGTAATCAGATATTGGACAACGAAGAAGAGGCATTCGATGACCCGCCTGCGCAATTTCAGGAATATCCTCAGTTAAGAAGTATTGATGCTCCATAGAGGCAACTGGATGATGAACTCCCATCATTGCGCCAAGTTCATTGACTCTGTAGCCACAAGCATTGACCACAATATCACAATCGATATCACCATGCTCAGTTGTCACTTTCCAAGTGCCGTCCTTATATTGATCGAGGGCAGTTACGGGGGTGTTTGTGTAGACTTCAGCTCCAGCTTTGCGCGCTTTTCGGGTTAGGGCGTGGCATAATTGATATGGATCAATATCCCCATCAAGAGGATCCCAAATACCGCCAACCAAGTTATCGACTGATATCAGTGGGTGGCGACGTTGACATTCTTTTGCATCAATCACTTCAAAGTCCACACCCATCCCTTTAGCCATTGAAGCAAAATGATGATATCCCTGCATTTGTTCTTCAGTGTTTGCTAAGCGTATGCCTCCATCTGCATGGTTATAGTTAATTGGATGATTAGGGTCATTAGCTAATTCTTTATATAGGTTTATAGAATGAGTTTTTAAGCCAACCATTGTTTGATTCATACCAAAATTAGTCACCTGGGCAGCAGAATGCCAAGTGGTCCCACTGGTAAGGTCATTGCGTTCTACTAGAACAACATCAGACCAACCCTCCTGAGTAAGATGATACAAAGTAGAACAGCCAGCTATTCCGCCACCAATAACAACAACACGAGCACGCCTCTTCATGTGGCTTCTCCAATAATATTTAAAAAAGCTATATAGTTAACTTTTTAACCTTTTTTTTATCAAATCACGATTAATAATTTGCACAAATGGTTTAAAAATATTAAACTGACTTGATGCGATTTAAATCTTACAACTCTCTTAGAATTTTTGATACTGTGGCCCGATGCGAAAGCATTACCGTAGCATCAGAAGAGTTATGTCAATCCAAAGGAGCAGTCAGCTATCAGGTCAATAAACTTGAAAGGGAGCTTGGATTTATGCTTTTTGATAGAGCCAAATCTAAACTTACTTTGACCGATGCTGGACGTAATCTTTGGCATGTTTCACAATCATCTCTCAATCAAATTGACAATAAAATTGAACAGTTGCGTGGAAAAAGCTCAAACACTGTAACTGTTGGAGTTCTTACTCTTTTCGCTTCAAGATGGTTGTCACCAAGGCTAGCTAATTTTTTTCAAGACTGCCCTGAGATAAGCCTCAGACTTGAAGCAGTCAATTCAATTGATGAATTTAATAGTGTCAACTTTGACTTGGTTATTCTTTGGGGTAATGCTTGGGGCGGCTTCACTCACGACTTGCTTGTAGACTCTTCATCTTTACTTATCGGTAACCCCAAAGTTGCAAAAGAAGCTAGTCGTTTGGGCTTGAGTCAAGCTGTACAAACCATCCCTTTATTAAATGACGGTTTCTCCGAAGAGTGTGGCATGCGTGCATGGCATGAAGTTGCTGGTTTGGAGTATATGCCATCCTCAACAAGTCTCACTATAACCGATTCAAGCACCAGGTTTCAAGCTGTCATTGATGGCCAAGGAGTGGCTCTTTGGGATAAATTAGTTCGCTCGGAAATTGACACAGGAAAGCTCGTTTATCTGTCTAATATAGAACTTAAAGGGTTTGGTTATCACCTTGTTTACCGCAACAAAAAATCTTTATCTGACGCAGCAAATCAATTTCGAAACTGGATAATAAAAGAAGTAAAAAGTTGAAAGTATCCCGGATTTTTCACATTGTTCAGTCGAGAATCTGTGAAGTATAATCGTCCAGCTTTACTTTATGAAATTGCCTAATATTCAGCGTGTTGCGAGTTACCTGATCAAGCGAGTTTAGTGCAGAATTAAGAGCATCAGTAAGAAGTTGGGAATTGCAAAATGGGCCACCCTTATGTGCAACCAAAGGCGGCGCTGTAGACTGATGAGATTGACCAATAATACGTAATTTAGTTCGATACACTGGGTGTGTGACGCATAAATACTCATAGGTTGCTGCATCAATCGCTGCAAACTCTGAAACCCCTTCTATGATTGACTGAATACTAAGATGGTGAGAGCCAGTATAGTGTATTTTGCTAAAAAAATCCTCAACACTGACGTTAAGTACTGCTTTAATCTCATGGCGTAATACATTTAGACCACTATTAGAACACAAGCTATTTGCAGCAAATATTCTACCTTTGGCATCCACAACAGATTTCATAGTGCTATCGTGGCGCACAACATAGTAACTAAAGTAGTGTGGGCCGGAGACACCGGGGATGTTAAATTGTGGTGCGCATAGCGGAATTAAGCACTTCGAAAACCTATCAAGCAATGGAAGTCCGCATATGTGACTAATGCAAGTATTGTTATCCAAAATTACCAAATCTTCAATACTATTAACAACGACTTTAGGTATGTCGATATCAGGATAAAAATTAGAAGCCTGTATAAACAAACTGCGCCAAGCCTGCAACAACCTACCGTCAAGCGAGTACATCCCTAATGCGATCTGTCGATTAATCACTCTTAACAAACCCAGGGTGTATGGGGTTACTAACTGGTTTAAAGATGTACTTAGAAAGCCATTGCCAGTATCCTCGTTCTACAAAGTGGCCGTTTTGTTCATCGTAATATCCGGATTTTGAGTAATACTCCCCTCCAAGCTTAAACCAACTCATTCCAGGATTTTGATGGTGCACTGCATGAAAATTATTGTTTAAAAAAAGCAGCCTAAACGGCAAGCAAGATTTAACAATAACAGACCGATGCTCAGGTATCTCTACAACTCTATGCTCATAAAAACTTCTCAATAAGGTGCTGGACTGAGCAAAATAACTGCAGGCAATATAAGTAAGTATATTGACGTTAAAAAATATAACAACCACAAACATGATAACAAGACAAAGGAGTTCATGCAATAACCAAGTATTTCTTTGCTGATCCCCACTCCTTATACTTTGAAACATTTGCTTTTTTAGCCCCAGTAAGTGCCAGAAAGGAGCGAAAAAAAGTCGCCCAACTACGGTCATATTAACAGTGGCTACTAGCTTTGCAGTTCTTGACATCCCAGCCCAAACTTCTTGATTAATAAAATAACTCTCGGGATCAACGCCGGGAATCGTTAAATCGGTATTTTCATGGTGCTTAAGGTGGGTTTTCTTGTAGATTGGATAAGGGTACCAAAGAGAAAGTGGCGGGTAAGCCAAACAGTCATTTAGAGTCTGGTTATCACTGGGATGCCCGTGTAATAATTCATGCTGAACCGAGCCATGGAATGCCAAAACTACAAGCAAAAACACAGGCGCTAGCGGAATGCTTTCAAAATTGTTAAGAATAAACCACCATAACAAATAGACAGTAAGTACTGCTAGCCACGTAGGCCACTCACTTAGTGTACTGATAGCGCTCGGTTTATTCATGATTTAACAAACTTTGACAGAGCGACAATGATACATAACAAAAAATGATTGCATACAAAACCAAATAAAAATATAATCGCGCAATTACAGCGCTCTGAAAAACAAAAAAAATGAAAATCAAATTTGCAACCTACAATATTCAATACGGCGTTGGTCAAGACCATTGTTACGACCTTTCTCGCATCGTAGACACGCTCAAAGATCAGGACATTATTTGCCTGCAAGAGGCGACAACCAATTGGCAAGTTTGTGAAAATGACAACCAGCCAGAAGCCTTAGCAGCGAAACTAAACCTTTATATGGCCTATGCACCAGGTTTTGAGGTTGATTACGGCTCGAAAGATGACAACGGAATAATCACCAATGCTCGCCGAGGGTTTGGCAATATGGTTCTTTCACGCTGGCCGATTTTGTACTCTCGAGCGCATTCATTACCAAGACCGGCGACAGGGGTCTTTGCTGATTTTTATCCCTTGGTTGACTTACCTCGCGTCGCTCTTGAGGTTGTTATCAATGTTAACAGTAATGCCATACGCTTTATCTCGGTTCATCTGAGCCACCTTCCAGGAGAGCAGCGGATTGCCCAAATTAATGCCTTAAAATCACTTGTTACTTGCCTTCCAAGCGAAATGAACCTGTGGGACGACGACCCAGAACTGTCGGTCTACACCGAAGGTGTGCAAGCACCCCCTATTCCGCAATCCACCATTATCGCTGGTGACTTTAACTTTGAGGACGACAGCAATGACTATGCACAGATGATGAAACCCTTAACTGACTCAACTGACACTTTAATTGATGCGTGGCTTGCAAGCAAAACACGCTTATCAAATCCCGGCACCTGTTTGGAGTATGATGGGCGATTTTCTCGCCTTGATTACCTCTTTGTAACGCCAGATTTGAATGGACGCATTGGCAGTGCCTATAGCGATCAAAGCAATGTATCATCAGATCACTTCCCGCTATTTTTTGAACTTGATTTGTAGACTCCCAAAATATGAAGAACAACCACAATAAAGAAAGGATCGAGCTAGCTGCTGCATTTAGATGGGCGGCTCGACTGAATATGCACGAATCGATTGCCAATCACTTTAGCTTAGTGGTTTCTGATGACGGCTCGCAATTCTTGGTGAACCCAAACGGCAGGCACTTCTCACAAATCAAAGCAAGTGAGCTACTGTTATTAGACTCAAATGACAACACCACAATGTCAAGCAAGAATGCACCTGATCCAACAGCGTGGGCAATTCATAGCGCCATTCATCGAAACAACGCCCAAGCAAAATGTGTGCTCCATGTACACTCTAAGTACGCCACAATTTTAGCTTGCTTGGAAAATAGTGTCATGCCACCGATCGACCAAAATACAATGCGATTTTATAACAGGGTTTCTATTGATGTTGGTTATGACGGTATGGGTTTAGCTAATGAGGCAGAGCGCCTCAGTGCCAAACTTGGCAGTAATAAAATATTACTATTAGGGAACCATGGTGTTGTGGTCACAGCGCCGAGTGTCGCTCAAGCCTTCGATGATTTGTATTATTTTGAGCGCGCCTGCGAAACCCTAATAGGCGCATACCAGACGGGTAAAAAATTGCGTGTTGCTAGTCACGAAGTTGCTGAGAAGACCGCGCAACAATGGGAAAGTTATGGCAGCTTTGCAAACCACCACTTTAATGAATTAATGGCCATTCTTGACAAAGAAGAGCCCGACTATAAATGTTAACAGCGCATCATCGATGATGACTGCAACAATGTTAAAGAAGTTTGTCTAATATTTTTTTGACATACAGATAAATAATTCTATGTCTATTGTTTTATGAATAAGACCACTAACGATATGGCATCTCTATCCAATCAGTTTTTAGATAAATCAAGATGAGCAGCTATATTGCGATAATCCACCAATACCAAAGAGTTCGGATGGCTTCAATCTGTAGTATTTCTCTTCCACGTCCTTAGACTGTTCTGCGTAAGGTTGTGTTATGACATCTTGCAGTTCTCGAACTAGAGAGTAGTTCCTCTCGGTTGCTTGCTGATACGCAGGCATAACGAACCACTCTCGAAAACTGTATTTTGGGTTGACGAGTCTCATCTGCTTAGAGATCTCCTTACAGACGTGAGACGCAGCAGTATTCACGCTGGTCGAGCCGACACTGAGTAATTTCCATTTTACAAGCCACTCAGACCAGCGCTTATCCATTCCTTCCGATGTTGATCTCCTGTAGAAGCTTTTTTTGAGCGAATCAATATCGTCAGGCACCATCGAAAGCTCACGGAAGAAAATGGTGTAATCAATAGGAGTTTGCACCATGAGCGTTACTAGCTCATTGAACAGTTCCACATCAAAAACATTAAGCCCAAGTTTGGCGGCCCACATCTTTTCCATTTGTGTTTGCATTACTTTTGAAAAGCCATTTCGAATTTCGTCTAACTGTTGTAGACAGTTCTGATGTGATGTAAGTAAGGGCTTCAATGCCTTGCAAAACGTATGGAAATTGCGTTCAGCTGCCACTGGCTGGTTCAGAAATGAGAAGTGATTGCCACCACCCGACCAAGGTTGGTACTGCGGGTTAAACTCATCACAGAATCCGAATGGGCCGTAATCAAGTGTAAACCCACCAGCTGCACAATTGTCACTATTAAAATTTCCCTGGCAGTAGCCGACACGGATCCAGTTGGCCACAAGCGACGTAAGGCGGCCGCGGAACTCGCGTGCGAGCAACACTATTTTTTCGGCATTGTTTAATTTTTTGTCGATAACGTCAGCGTACTCACGATCGATCAAGTGCAATACAATCATCTCGAGCTCTTCCATCGCTTTTGGGTGTTCATTCTTGCGGGCACGGCGACTGAAGAGTTCGAGTTGCCCGACCCGAATGAATGATGGTGCGACGCGCGTCGAGATAGCGACTGCCTCTGATATAAATATGTCAGGATCTTTTGAGCGTGAACCTTCTGAATACCATGCGCGATTGACCTTATCCGTTTTCGAAACGTACAAACTTAGAGATCGAGACGTTGGAACTCCGAGTGCATGCATATACTCCTGAGCTAGGAACTCCCGGATGCTTGAGCGCAAGACGGCGCGACCATCTGCGCCGCGACAATAGGGTGTTCGACCGCCACCTTTTAGCTGCATTTCCCAGCGTCGACCGTTGATGACAGCCTCAACCACAGAAACTGCGCGACCATCACCATATCCATTTCCGGTTTGGAATGGACACTGCTGGTAGTATTCAGTACCGAAGATAGAAAGCGCATAGCCACTCGCCCATCCGACTGTACACATCGGCTCTGGAACGTGCGAGATGTCGCCAGAGAACAGGCGCACGAAATCGTCTAACTGTGCCATGCTGTCGCAGAAGCCAAGCTCGCGAAAAAAGATTTTACTATGCGTGATGTACTCGGGATCTTTTATTGGCGTAGGGTTGACAGGGACATAGTGTCCAGTGAAAACTTGTCGCGGCTCGTGATCGACACCGTTTTCTTTCGCGTCAGGATCGCAGTTGAGAGTATCAATAAGCGAATAGTCAGCCAACTTTGCGAGATCATCAAGCGCATCAATTGTTGGAGAGGCCTCCTGGGATGGTCTATTTATCATAGGGTCATTTTATATCAATGAATTTATTGTATCCAAAGGATGTCACAGAGCCAAAAATGGATTTTTTTTGACACCCTATTGAATACAGTTTTAAGGTGCCTACCTAGATGAATTAGCGCGCTTGCGACACTCTAATAGATGCCTATCAAACAGGAAAAATTGCATGTTTCTAGTCACTAATTTGCCGAAAAAAACAGCACAACAGTGGCAAAGCTATGGCAACATCACTTTAGTGAATTAATGGCTATTCTTGACAAAGAAGAGCCCAACTATAAGTGCTAACAACTATAGCAGTATGTCGAAATGGATGACTTGTATGTTAATAGCGATGGCATTATCACTGGGAATGACGAGGTCAAATTACCGACTTTAAAGTTATGTTACAACCACCCATCCAATACAAGAAAAAATATAAGTGCAGCTACAGGTAAAGCGATGTCGAAGAGTATGAATATGTTTGATATTTATGCGCTCGAACGGCAGCCAATTCAGTTCATGCTTAGCTGATAATACAATCATTCATTATTTAAATATACGTGCTATAAAGTGTTATCTTATTGCAATATAATGTTAATTGTAGTTTAAAGGTGGATGACTATAATTATTAATTGTACAACTTGGCATCTAACCTCTAAAAACACCCCATGATAAAAAAAATTAGTCTCTCTATACTGGCTTTCGTCATTTTAGTGATTGTTGTATTTGCTTTAGGTCATCGCGCTATTATGCCCAAGCTAATTCCTCTTTCAGATTTACCAGAACCCTTAGGCTCCTACCCCATTGGCACACAAATAGTTGAGTGGACTGACAACACCAGGGATGAGTGGTTTACTGACGAAATTAATGATAAACGCCGTATCGCTGTGCAAATTTGGTACCCAAGCGAAGTGTCGAACGAAACACCCCTGCCCTATTTGCCATATCCCGATAGATGGCTGCCTGCTTTAAGCGATATTTTAGAGCTGCCTCAGTTTTTGTTTAATCACTTAAGGGAGATTGACACACATTCGATACTTAACGCAAAACTGAATCAAGACATTAAACAAGCACCGTTAGTGATTTTCTCTCACGGAATTTACGGCTTTCGCTTCCAAAATACTGCACAGTTTGAAGCCTTAGCAAGTCGTGGATACATTGTGGTTTCCGCCGACCACGCCTATGACGCCAGTCTGACATTTTTTAATGACGGCAGCATTGCTGATTTCCGCTCAGGCTATGAGGGTGAGTTAACAGAAGAAGAGTTTTGGGCGCTGCGTAATCCACAGTTAAGTACTCGTGTTGCTGACATTCGCTTTATGCTCGACACCATAGAAAATAAACAAGGCGCAGGTGAGGCTGTTTGGTCTGCTATCGATTTGGATCGCATTGGTATCTTTGGCCACTCTTACGGTGGTGCCACCGGTATTGTTGCTGCTGGACAAGATAAGCGTATTGATGCTGTGGTTGCCCTTGATGGCTGGATATTGCCGATACTACCGGCAGTCATCGACAAGGGTCTACAAAAGCCATTCTTCTACATTGGTCGCGAGTCTTGGCCAGATCCACTTAATTACCAAAAACTCAACACCCTTCTGAACAATAGTAGCCAGCAAAGCACTTTATACCTGCCAGGAACGATGCATTTTGATTTTTCAGACACGCCGCTATTCTCTCCCGTAATGCAAACCGTAGGAGTAGCTGGGACCATTCCAGCCGATAAATTAGCGCGCCTACTTGAGGATAATATCATCGCATTTTTTGATACCCACTTATCCCATAAATCGATTTTATAATCCCCACAAAAGGGGGCTTTATTCACTTTGACTTGCATAAGGCATTGTTCTTATTTTCATTATTGACAATTAACTTTTCATCAGTAAAATAATCTCTAATGATTATCTATAATTAGCCCATGGCTAGACCATCCTTAAAGCAAGAGCGGCAAAAAATCATACTGCAAGCATTTACAGAGTGCATTGCCTTTAAAGGGCTTAACGCAACAACACTCGATGATATCGCATTAAAATCACAAATGCGCCGAAGCTTGCTCCGCCACAATGTTGGAAATCGCACGGAATTAATTAATCAAGTGGCCGAACACGTTTCAACAGAATTCGAAACCATTTGGCGCCAACAGCGCGCTCAATATACCAATGATACTGGTGACGAGTGGCTATTAAGAACATTGTTCAATAGCAACCCTGATGAGAAATATCAAGCACTTATACCCGCCTTTTTCTCACTTTTGGCCTCTGCGCATCGCTACCCAGAAGTTACTCAGCGCCTCAAACAATGCTTCAACGTTTATGTTGACGATATTACTGAAGAGCTTGTTCGACGCCACCCCAAGGCCAGTAAGAATGATTGTCAACAAGTCTCTCTTGGTATTGTCGGCATCTTTTTTAACTGGGACAGCTTTATGAGTCTGGACCTTGGTGAAAAAATTGCCGAACTTAACTTGCAGCTGGTTCATCGACTTTTATCAACCCTTAACAAATAAAACCCTGTTGATTATCCAACAAATACCATCAAAACTTGACGAACAAAGCGCCTATTAACTATGGTTTTTGGATGGCGTTATAAATTAACAATGTGGCTGTTAAAAGGCCCTGTATTTTCATTAATAAAACTACTTCTGGCGAATCGATTTATTAAGAAGATTAAGAGAAAGTTCACTAAAAAATGAACCTCTTCTCGGGTTCGAATGCTTTCCTGCACTAACAAAAAACCCACCTTTCGGTGGGTTTGTTATTAATGGTGGAAGGAGAGGGATTCGAACCCTCGGTACGTTACCGTACACCCGCTTTCCAAGCGAGCAAATTAAACCGCTCTGACATCCTTCCAAAACTTTTATTTAACTAATTTTCATCCCTGGTTTAGCGCCAGAATCAGGCGATAAAATGTGCAATGACTCGCCATCACCCGCAGCAAGAACCATGCCTTCCGACAAGCCAAATCGCATTTTTCTAGGCTCAAGATTAGCAACCATAACGGTTAGGCGCCCTTCTAGATCTTCGGGATTATAGTGTGCTTTAATGCCAGCAAAGACATTACGAGTAGAATCCTCACCAATATCAAGCGTCAGTTGAAGTAATTTGTCTGCACCTTCAACCGGTTGGGCTTTGACAATCTTCGCTACTCTTAAGTCAATTTTGGCAAAATCATCGATTTGAATCATATTGTTTTCCTCTTTTTTGCTTATCTCTTTCTCAGTGCCGACACTTTGCTTAGAAGACTCAACAACTTTAGCAATCTGCTCATCCTCGATTCGAGTCATTAATGGCTTGAATTTATTAATTTGATGATTGATTAGCGGCGATCGAACCCCTGACCAGCACAGTTCATCAATATTAAGAAATAACTCAGCCTGTTTTGCCATTTCTGGCAACACGGGTTTTAAATAAGTCATCAGCACTCTAAACAAGTTAATTGCAAAGGAGGTAACTTCATGCACTTCTTGCTCGCTGCCCGGCACTTTGGACATTTGCCAAGGTTTTTTCTCGTCAATGTACTGGTTTGCTTTGTCGGCCAAACTCATAATTAAACGCATCGCTTGATTAAAATTACGCGCCTCATAATGCATTGCAATTTGATCGCCGGTTGTTACAAACTCATTATACAAATCCCTCTCTATAACGCTTGCTGACAAGGTTTTGTCGTATTTTTTATATATAAATGAAGCGCAACGTGAGGCAATATTCACCACTTTTCCGACCAAATCCGAATTAACACGTTGTTTAAAATCTTCCAAGTTAAGGTCAATGTCATCAATTTTAGCGGTCAGTTTATAAGCATAGTAATAACGCAAATATTCAGGATTAAGATTATCCAAATAGGTTCTCGCCTGAATAAAGGTGCCACGAGACTTACTCATTTTTTTGCCATTAACCGTGAGGAATCCGTGGGCAAAAATAGCGGTTGGTGTTCTGAAATCAGAGCCCATCAACATCGCTGGCCAGAATAGCGCGTGGAAATAGATAATGTCTTTACCAATAAAGTGATACATTTCTGCATCGGAATTTTTGCCACAAAAATCGTCAAAATTAACGTTGTTGCCGTCACAAAACTTTTTAAAACTCGCAAAATAGCCAATGGGTGCATCCAGCCAAACGTAAAAATATTTATCTTCAGTGCCTGGAATTTGAAAGCCAAAGTACGGCTTGTCTCGTGAAATATCCCACTGCTTGAGGCCCTGCTCAAACCACTCGGCCAGTTTGTTGCTTACTTCGTCTTGTAAGTGGCCTGCATTAGTCCAATCTTTAAGCGCTTGTTCAAATTGTGGCAGGTCAAAAAAGTAGTGCTCAGAGTCTTTTTCAATTGGGGTCGCGCCAGAAACAACCGACTTAGCATTGATGAGTTCAGTTGTAGAGTACGTTGCACCACAGGCCTCACAGTTATCACCGTACTGATCATCAGCGCTACACTTCGGGCAGGTGCCTTTGATAAAGCGATCTGGCAAAAACATTTGTTTTTCGGGGTCAAATGCTTGAGAAATGGTGCGCGTCTTTATGTAGCCCGCCTTGTTTAGACGATTATAAATCTCACTCGATATTTCACGGTTTTCATCGGAATGGGTGGAGTGGTATTGACTGAAATTAATACTAAAGTCAGCAAAGTCGGCTTGATGACGCTCACTCACAGCACCAATCAACTCTTCAGGCGTAATACCCATCTCATCGGCTTTAAGCATGATAGGCGTGCCATGAGCATCATCGGCACAAACATAGTGACACTCATTGCCCATCATCTTCTGGAATCTTACCCAGATATCGGTTTGAATGTATTCGAGCAAATGCCCCAAATGAATTTCGCCATTGGCGTAAGGAAGTGCTGAAGTAACGAGAATTCTGCGTTTAGACATGCTTAATGATCAATAGGCTCAACATAAATTAAGGTGTTGAGGGTCTGTTGTGCGATAAAATAGCGCTATTTTACCGACTGGAGTCAATCAATTGACAAATTTAAGCCAAGAGAGTGTTGAGAAATTACTATCAACTGTCGTTGACAAACACACCTCGCAGGACATTGTTTCATCCGAATCTATTAAGGCCATCAACATTGAAGGCAATAAACTGAATATTGAGGTTGTTCTCAAGTACCCTGCAAACAGTTATCACACCGAACTCAAGCAGTCAATTAAAACGGCACTGTCCGATTCTGGCGCTTCTGATCTGAATATTTCGATTAGCTCAAAAATCACCTCGCACGCAACTCAAAACGGCGCCAATGCCTTGCCAGGCATTAAAAATATTATTGCCGTTGCTTCTGGTAAAGGTGGCGTTGGCAAATCAACGACATCGGTTAATCTTGCACTTGCGCTTCATAACGAAGGTGCCAAGGTTGCTATTCTTGATGCAGACATTTACGGCCCTTCTCAACCGCGCATGCTAGGAGTAAAAGACCTCAAGCCTGAAGGCACAGAGAGCGGCAATATGGTGCCCGTTTCGGCCCACGGAATCCAAAGCATGTCGATTGGTTACTTAGTCGACGAAGCCTCACCAATGGTTTGGCGTGGCCCGATGGTAACCCAAGCCCTAGATCAGCTGATTCACAAGACAGAGTGGAATGATATTGATTATATGATTATCGACATGCCACCGGGTACCGGCGATACTCAGCTCACTATTTCACAAAAAATCCCAGTCAGTGGCGCAGTTATCGTCACAACACCTCAGGACATCGCATTAATTGATGCGAAAAAAGGTCTGGCAATGTTTGAGAAAGTCAATATACCTATTCTTGGAATTATTGAAAATATGTCGATGCATATTTGCTCCAGCTGCGGTCATGCCGAGGCTATTTTTGGCCGTGGTGGTGGTGCGGATATGGCGAGAGACTCAGGCGCAGAATTCTTAGGCGCACTGCCTTTAGAGATTAACATTAGAACCGATGTAGACGAAGGTACACCGACGGTTGTTAAGGACCCGCAGGGGAAAACAGCTGAAATTTATAAAGACATTGCTAGGAAGTTGGCTGCATCGCTTTCACTTCAGAGTGAGAGTGTCGGCGCTTTCCCTAATATTACGATTGAGTAGTTTAAGAGACCTTTGCAATTAATGCATTTCAGAAACTTGGTTGATTGTGTACTTCGGTATTTCAATCACCAGGTCTTCATCTTGCAAAATAGCCTGACAAGACAGTCTAGAGTCTGGATCGAGACCCCATGCCTTATCCAATAAATCGTCCTCAGTTTCATCGGACTCCTTCATAGAGTCAAAGCCTTCACGAATATGAATGTGGCATGTTGTGCATGCGTTTGACATTTCACAAGCGTGTTCAATTTCAATATCGTTGGCTAATAGAGCTCGACAAACACTCGTCCCTTTGTCCGCATTAATGACAACGCCCTCAGGACAAAACTCTTCATTAGGAAGGATGATTATTTGTGGCACTATTAACTCCTTAGTTATTCGTTAAATTCTTCAACACTATGACCTTGCATGACGCTCATAATGGATTTATTCATGCGCATTTCTACAAATTTTGCGCTTTTAGCTTCCAGCGCATCAACGCTAGTTTTAATTTCAGTTGCATCGTCTGAACTAATAACAGATTGCAGTTGATCTCTTGCATCAAGAATTTCTTTCAGCATCGCCTCATCAAGTAAATGTTTATCCAAACTTAACGCGGAATCAATCGCCTCAATAGTACGCTCAGCATCTACCTTTTGCTCGTGGAGCTGCCTTAGCAAGACGTCTTCTTGAGCAAAAATAATGGAGTCTTTCAGCATTTTTTCAACTTCAGCATCACTAAGGCCAAAAGAAGGCTTAATGACTACTTCAGCCTTAACGCCTGACGTTTTCTCCGAGGCGTTGACCGACAAAAGACCGTCAGCGTCCACTTGAAATTCCACATGAATTCTAGCACTGCCAGCCACCATCGGCGGGATTCCTTTTAGTTCAAAACTTCCAAGAGAGCGGCAATCTTGCGTTAACTCGCGTTCGCCTTGGTACACATGAATACTCATGCCGGTTTGGCCGTCTTTAAAAGTTGTAAATTCTTGTGCTCTAGAAATAGGAATGGTGGTGTTTCTGTGAATCACCTTTTCAACCAAGCCACCCATGGTTTCTAAACCCAGTGAAAGGGGTAATACGTCTAGCAGTAACAGGTCATCCTTGCTTTTATTTCCGGCCAATATATTGGCCTGAATCGCTGCACCCTTTGCAACCACCTCATCGGGGTTAATTGAGCACAGTACGTGCCTATCAAAAAGCGCGCCTACTTGTTCGCGAATAATTGGCATGCGAGTTGAGCCGCCAACCATGACCACGTCCTTCACTTCCGAGATTTCAACCGACGCATCTCTTAGGGCTCTTTTACTGAGCAACAAAGTTCTTTTTAACAGCGGTGTTGCCAATGTATCAAAATGCGCTCTAGTGATTTTATAAGATCTGTCGTCAAAGCTAAACTCCGCGCTATTTTTCGTTGTGAGAGTTTCTTTTGCCTGACGTGAAAACAATTTTAAATTTTGTATTTGAGCAGGCGAAAGTGCATCCAATTCAAGTAATTTTTTACAATCATCGGCGATTAGTTGATCAAAATCATCGCCGCCTAAATTTGAATCGCCACCGGTTGCCAGTACTTGGAAAACGCCTTTTTTAAAGCTTAAAATAGAGATATCAAAAGTGCCACCACCTAAGTCGTACACGGCATGAATGCCCTCTTCACCCGACTCTAAGCCGTAAGCAATAGCTGCAGCCGTTGGTTCATTTAACAACCTTAAGACATTAATGCCCGCTAAGGTTGCGGCATCTTTTGTTGATTGTCTTTGGGCGTCATTAAAATAAGCCGGCACGGTGATCACCGCACCCACCAAATCACCACCCAAGGCGCTTTCAGCACGATGCTTCAATGCCGAGAGGATACTCGCAGAAATTTCGACAGCTGAAAGATCGCCCATCGCTGTTTGAAAGAGAACGTTGTTGCCATTTTCAAGCAATCGATAAGGGCAGTTCTTGAGTTCGCTAACTTCTGTAAAGCTCAAACCCATAAAGCGTTTGACCGATAAAATAGTATTAGTTGGGTCGGTTGTTGCGTAATGACAAGCATCACAACCCACAATCGGTTTTTTGCCCTGACCGCAATGGACAACAGAGGGCAACATCGCCTCATTATTGTCATCGGTAAAGAGTGTTACTTGGCCACTCATCACACTTGCAACTAATGAATTGGTTGTTCCTAAGTCGATACCACAAGCTAATTGATGGTGGTGTGGTGCCGTTGATTGGCCGGGTTCTGAAATTTGTAATAATGCCATGTTTTGTATTATTCTTATATTGCAGCTACAACCACTCGTCCATGAGACGGTTCGCTTCTTTATTAAGCTGCGAATAAAACTTCAGTTCGCGCACCAAATTTTTCACTTTTTGCAAACCATCCGAGCCTGCAAAAGAGACCGAAATAGCAGCAACATTTTCAGCGATGTGCGATTGAATGTCGCCAATGTAATCATCCAAACCCAACTCGTCTTGTTGAGACTTAATACTATCAAGCTGCTCCCGAAGTTCAATTTGTGCCATCAGAAAACTCACATCCATTTGCGTGTCTTTGTGATCAAAAGGATCAATTCCCTCAAGTGTCAACAAATAACTGGCACGTTCAAGAGGCGATTTTAGCGCATCATAAGCAGAGTTGATCAATGAGGTATTTTGTAAAGCCTGCAACTGCTCTGAAGGACTCTTTGAAGCAAATTTGTCCGGGTGGAACTTGGAAACTTGCGTCTGATAAGCGCTACTTAATGCTTGATCGTCGATTGCAAAGGTAGCCTCAAGATCAAACAATTCAAAATAATTTTGCATTGGCTTACTAAATTGGAAATTTAACGAAACTGTTTAAACAGTAAACGATTCACCGCAACCGCATTCGGCCTTGGAGTTTGGATTGTTGAACTCGAAGCCCTCGTTGAGACCTTCTTTTTGGTAATCCACTTCGGTACCATCAATGTAGATCAAACTTTTAGCATCAACAATAACTTGTACACCCTTGTCCTCAAAAACACTGTCGTCTTCGTTAAGGTCATCAACAAATTCCATATTGTAACCCAAACCAGAGCAACCCGTCGTTTGTACAGAAAGACGCACACCAATACCCGAGCCACGGTTGCTTAAATAATCAACCATGCGCGCTGCAGCTTTAGTGGTAAGGGAAATTGCCATAATTATCCAGCTTTTTCTTTTAGATCGTTAATCGCCGCTTTAATCGCATCTTCAGCCAAAACTGAGCAATGGATTTTCACCGGAGGGAGCTCTAACTCTTCAACAATTTCGGTATTTTTGATTTGTGCCGCTTCGTCCAATGTCTTGCCCTTAACCCACTCTGTTAATAGAGAAGATGAGGCAATGGCAGAACCGCAACCGTATGTTTTGAACTTTGCATCTTCAATAACGCCATTGGCGTCAACCTGAATTTGCAAGCGCATTACATCGCCACACGCCGGTGCACCAACCATACCAGTACCTACATTTTTAGCATCTTTATCTAAAACACCTACATTTCTAGGGTTTTCATAATGATCCAATACTTTTTTTCCATACGCCATAAATTACTCCTGTTTAACGCTTAAATTTCATTCTACACCGCTAAGGTGCCTATTAATATCACAAATATAGGTGTCTTTAGTGGGCAGCCCACTCAACAGTACTTAAATCAATACCGTCTTTAAACATATCCCATAAAGGCGACAAATCTCTCAATTTTTGAACTTTTTCTCTAACAAGTGTGATTGCCTCATCAACTTCACTTTCTGTCGTATAACGACCAATGGTGAAGCGAATTGAGCTATGTGCTAGCTCATCACTCAACCCCAGCGCACGAAGCACATATGACGGCTCCAAACTGGCTGAAGTACAAGCCGAACCAGAAGATACAGCAATATCAGAAATTGCCATCATCAATGATTCGCCTTCAACATAGTTAAAGCTGATGTTTAAGTTGCCAGGGATACGGCTTTCCATATCGCCATTAATCACAACTTCTTCCATGTCGGTAAATCCTGCCAACAGGCGATCACGCAATTTTTCAATTTTTTGGTTTTCTTCTTTCATTTCAGCTTCGGCAATAGCGAAAGCCTCACCCATACCAACAATTTGGTGCGTTGCCAAGGTGCCAGAACGCATACCGCGCTCATGACCACCACCGTGCATTTGCGCTTCGATACGCACACGTGGCTTACGTCTAACGTATAAAGCACCCATGCCTTTAGGGCCATAAATTTTGTGTGCAGAGAAACTCATTAAATCCACAGGAAGAGACTCTAAATCGATATCCACCTTGCCTGCAGACTGCGCTGCATCCACATGGAAAAATGTTTTGTTTGTTCGGCAAATATCACCAATTGTCTGAAGGTCTTGAATGACGCCAATTTCATTATTAACATGCATGATAGAGACCAAAATTGTGTCTTCGCGCAATGCTGCTTTAAAGACTTCAATGTCCAATAAACCATTAGCCATTGGATCAAGATAAGTTACCTCAAAGCCTTCACGCTCCAATTGGCGACAAGTATCAAGCACCGCCTTGTGTTCAGTTTTAAGGGTAATAATATGCTTACCACGCTTGTGATAAAACTGCGCAATACCTTTAATTGCTAAATTATCCGACTCGGTTGCACCCGACGTCCAAACAATTTCTCTTGGATCGGCGCCCACTAAGCTTGCCACCTGATCTCTTGCAATGTCAATGGCTTTCTCAGCCTGCCAGCCGTAATAATGCGAGCGAGAGGCGGCGTTACCAAAATTACCTTCCATTGTTAGGCATTCGACCATCTTTTTAGCAACACGCTCATCTACTGGCGTGGTTGCTGAATAATCCATATAAGTTGGAGTTGACATTTCTATATTTCCTTATCTATTAAATTTTTATGGATGTTGTAATCATCCATTACTTGTTGAAGATTTTTATCGCTTAAAAAACTTCTTATTTGATCGCTCACTTCACACCACAAATGATGCGATACGCATTCGCGACCTCTCAAGCAATTTTTCAGTCCATGGCAACGTCGAAGATCAATATTCTCATCAACTGCCTCAATAATCTGGGTTAAAGTCACATCTTCCGCAGGTGGACTTAAAAGGTAACCACCACCAGGGCCACGAACGCTTTTTACCAATGATGCTTTACGTAATTTGGCAAACAGTTGCTCTAGGTATGAAAGCGAAATATTTTGCCTCTGCGAAATAATGTCAAGCGTTACAGGCTTGCCAGTATCGTTGGACGCAAGATCAAGCATTGCAGTTACAGCATAGCGGCCTTTTGTCGTCAGTTGCATTACATCTCCAGTGGAAATAAGTTGGCAATATTATACAATTGACCCAGTAAAACAGTCAAGTATTAAATTCACTTATTACTTAACTTTTTTCACTGTCTGCAGCGTCATCAATTTGTTTCTGCTCTTCAGAAACATAAAAAGCATTGGAGACCTTCTCTAACTGTTTATCGATATCCGCCAAATGTTCAATAATTGACTTCACCGCTTTGACGGTAGGATCACTTTCATTGGCACTGGTACTAACAGCATAAGAGTCAAACTTATCACTGTCACCCACCTTCTTATCGAGCACACGGCCAGGAATACCAACCACAGTGCAATTATCATCAATGGACTTAACCACAACCGAATTCGAGCCAACACGTACGTTGTTTCCAAGCGTGATTGGGCCTAAAATTTTAGCACCCGCACCAATCACCACCCCGTCTTTCAAGGTTGGATGGCGCTTCTCTTTATTCCAGGTTGTACCACCCAAAGTAACGCCGTGATACATCATGCAGTCGTCACCGATTTCAGCGGTTTCACCAATGACGACACCCATGCCGTGATCGATAAAAAAACGTCGGCCAATAACAGCCCCTGGATGGATCTCAATACCGGTCACCCAGCGCGCAAATGTCGAAATAAATCGTGCGAGCCAAAACAACTTCCAACCCCAAAGCATATGGGTGAAGCGGTAAAAAATAATGGCTTGCACGCCAGAATAACAAGTAATAATCTCAAACATATTACGAGCGGCTGGATCGCGCTTAAAAACGCTACGGATGTCTTCAATCATTTTCATGCGAAAAATTATACCATATTGGCTTTGAAGTGAGCTAATACGAAAGCCATTGTTGGCATACAAAATACAGGCTTATTCGTCGTAAGAGTGACTTGACTTAAACCGACGATAACTCCATAGATATTGCTCTGGACACTGACGAACAAGCGCCTCAATAGCGGCGTTCATTTTGCTTACTTGCGCGAGCACATCATCTGCACCTGTAAGAATATCAATTGGCTCGGCAATCAGATCAAATCCTTGACCCTTGTCAAGTCGCTTAGCCCAAAGCATAACCACCTTAGCATTATTCTTTTTGGCCAGCTTTGCCAGCAAGGTCATGGTGTTGACAGGGTGATTGAAAAACGGCGCCATGATGCCACCCTCATCCCCTGGATCTTGGTCTGGCAAAATGCCAATCAACTGCCCTTTCGCCATTGCTCGTTGCAATTTAAGAACGCCTGATTTATCGGCACTTGCCATCGTTAAATTACCCTGATTCCTACGCTCAAAAAGATAAGTATTTTGCTCTTGTTTGCTCAGTGGTTTGTAGAGAAAAGTAAGCGCCCTCTCGCATGCAATCACTCGTCCTGTTATCTCCCAGCAACCCATATGCGGCGTTAATAGAATTGTTTTTTCAGCGCCATCCAGATGTTCTTTTCCAATAAAACGACGAATATATTTTGCATTAACTTTAAAACTTTTATTCCACACCCAACCCGATTCTGAAAGACCTTTGCCTGTTTCAATCAGTGACTTCTTAAGAAGAGAATCGCGCTCTTGTTGAGACAATTCCGGAAAACAGAGTGCTATATTTTGAAACGTTACTCGCTTGGCATCAGAGCCAAAACGATACAACAACCTTCCAATTGTTGCACCAAGAAGGTGATTCAACCCAAGCGGCAGAATCGAACAAAAAAACAAAAAAAATCTAATCATTTTGCCGCTCCATAAAACCATTGTTTTTGGCGTTTTTTGGTTCTGACATCAAGATCATTCGTCAAACTCAAAGTGCAGTGAGACTTGTTGTTAAACGATAACTTTACAAGTACTTCTTTCATCAATTGATCTCGGGTTATTGTAAACTTAAGCACTGCACCTGAAGCCGACTTATTAATGAGCGACACAAGGCTCTCGTGTGCTACTTTAACGTCATCGACAGCAATGATCACATCGCCAACAAAAAGTCCGGCTGCTTGCGCACAACCGTCATCCAGAACCTGGGTTATCTTGGATGAGCCATTGTCGTTAGTCACTCTCACGCCAAAAGCAACCAAATCTTTTGCATTAACACCAAACTGGCAATCAACGCCAACATAGCTGAAGGCTTCTTGCAGCGGTAATTCGTCCACACCGTAAAGATATTTTTCGAAAAAATCCTCAAAAGATTGCTTGGTGAGTTTTTTTACAATGCTAGCCATATCATCATCCTCTAGACCGGAGTCTGAATAATGAGTGTATGCATAACGCAACACGTCGTCAAGTGTGACTGTGTCTTTCGTTGTCTTTCGTATTTCTACGTCAAGCACGAAGGCGAGTAACGCACCCTTACCGTAGTAACTAACAATGGAATTTGGCGCGTTTTCATCTTGCTGATAAAACTTTGTCCAGGCATCAAAGCTGGATTCGGCAATGGATTGCTTTAAACGCCCGCTACCACTGCAAACCCGAGTCACCGTTTTGGCAAATAAATTCAGGTACGAATCGGATGACAATATCTTAACTCTTAGTAAGGCCAATTCATCATAATACGAGGTAAAGCCTTCAAAGATCCACAACTGTTCGGTATAAGCCTCTTGATTCAAGCTCGGCTTTAAGAAAACCGAAGGTCTTAATTTTTTCACCCACCAAGCATGGAAATACTCATGACAGCAAAGTGATATAAAGCGCGTGTAATTTGAAGTCGGCTCTTCAATATGAGAATCTTGTAAATCCTCTCTTGAGCATATCAAACTGGTGGAATCAGCATGCTCAAGTCCACCAAAACCTTTCGTCATTACCAAGGTAAGAAACAGATAGCGATCAAAAGGCGTGTTGTTTCCAAAAAAATCCACATGGTGTTGGCAAATAAGTCTTAAATCGGATGCTAATCGATCAGTGTCAGTATTATGCTCACCCGTCAATACCATTTGATGTGGAATGCCGGAAACAGAAAAATCAAACGACTGATAGTCCGCCATTTCCACCGGGTGATCAATGAGCTGATTGTAATTAGAGGCTTGATAAGTTGAATGTGTTTTGGATTCGTACAATTTTTCAAGCGTCGTCGCTATTTTCCAGCTACCTTTGCTTTGAGATTTTGGCGGTTGGTGAATTTCTATTTCACAAGGCTCATCTTCAAAGTCATGGGCTTTTAAGAAAATACTGGTGCCATTAAAAAAACCTCTTTCATCACTGAGGTAGGCGCTCCTTACCGATAAGTCGAAAGCGTAAACTTCATATTCAACCAGCAAAACCCCGCTACACGGATCGCACTGCCAATGATTTTTATCTAGCTTTTTTACTTTGATCCTGTCGCCATCACTGGATGCAGATAGAGAAACAACGTGTTTGGCAAAATTACGTACAAGGTAACTGCCAGGTATCCAGTTAGCAAGAGAGATTATTTGGCCAGAATCTTGAGGCTCTTTAATTTCAAGTTGTAGGCGAAAAATATGCGCAAAAGGCTTTTCTGGAAAGAGCTTATAGCGGAGCATACCTATAACAATAGATCGATTGCAGAACGATATTCAACAACAGTCTTTTGATAACTTGCAGCAACTTGGGCGTAAGCGAAGTTCGCCATATTAAGCGCTTTTTCAGCGCCAATCAGCCAGCTTTTCTGACCTCTAGCATTGTTGTATCTTAACTCCTCTTCACCCAACTTATCCTCGGCAATTTGTATTTGCGCTAGGCTTGTCTGCATCATTTTACTCAAGAGGCTCATCTGGGAAACAAGGTTGCTAATTTGTTGCTTGGTATTCATCTCTACTTCGCGTTGTCGTGCATTTAAACGCGCAAGAGAAATATCAGAGCTCTGCAAATCAAGCTTGGCTTTGTTTTGACCCAGAGGATACGAAACATCAACACCCACTCGCCAAGATTGATCTTGATTGGAAAAACCATCCAAGTAGTCAGTGGCCTCGCCTTGAGCGCTCAATCCGATACTCAAATTAACAGAAGGTAGTAACTTATTATCAAGGCTTTGGCGCTGACGAAGTAATTTCTGCTTCTCTAGCTGTATTTGCTGTATTAATCTCAGCTGCGGTAAGGCCGTCCCAACGTCAATTCGAACAATATCATGGTGTTGATAAAGATCAAACTCTATAACCATTGCGCTTGGATGAATATTAATCTGCGCCGCAAGTTCTTGTCTTAACAAAGACAGTTCTTGTTGGGCTTGCAACCATTGTTGCTCTGCTCGTAATTTTGCATCCAACTCGCCCAACAATTCAGAGCGCTCAACAAGTCCACTGCTGAGCTTATTTTCAACCAGCTGAAGTTGTGTTATCGTTAAGTTGAGTTGTTGGCGATATACACTCTCTTTTTCCTGGGCCAACACCAAGTCAATCAATCTTTTAATCCTTAATGCAACAAAACTCTCGGACTGCTCTGCACGATTTAGACCCTGCGTGGTAACTTCAATCGCAGCTATATCGGCACCCAATCGGTCGTTAAGACCACCTTTATTCTGCAATAGTGGTTGGGAATAATCCACTCCAACTGCATTGGAGCCAGATACTGAACCATCCCGATTGCTGCGATTCCACGAATGGCTTAAGCTTATATTTCCGCCTGTTTTCTCGATATTCTTTCTGGCCGAAACTTCATATGCAGTGATACTTAAATCGCTGTATGGTCTAGAGGCAAGGTGGTCACCAGAAGTGTTACTGTTGTTGACAGAGCCCCTAATATTCCACTCTGTATAAGTGAGCGCCGCTTGCTGATCAATCAAACTCGCCTCTTCGGAGAGAGACAATTGTAAGAAATAAGGGTGTGTTTTAATCAGTACTGAGGTGTACTCATCAACCGATAGAGCGCTAGCCTCAGTGCAAAGTGCAACAAAGCAAAGTGTTAATATTCTATTTTTAGCGTTGTGCATATTGCTTAATGTCCTCGATAACCTCATACAGTTGCTTGCCCGTTGTGTCGATCTCCAGGACTGACACTTCCCGGTAATAAGCCTCTCTTTCGCTCAGAATGTCACGAATCGTCTTTTCACGGTCAAGACTCTTTTCAAGTATGGGTCTATTATTAGATTTTGACGTTCTTTTTAATAACTGCTCAATGGATGAGGCCAAATACACTACAACGCCAGATTGTTGCAATAAAGCCCTATTTTCAGGCATCAGAACAATACCGCCACCGGTAGCAATAACCGCCCCAGACTTTTGGCTTAGCTCAGAGAGCATTTGCGACTCTCGACTTCTAAAGCCTTTTTCGCCTTCAATATCGAAAATATGCTCTATGCTTACGCCTGTTTTATCAATTATTTCGTGATCAGAGTCAAAAAAATCACGACCAAGTTCGTCAGCCAAACGACGTCCAACGGTCGTTTTTCCAGAGCCCATTGGGCCAACTAATACGATATTTTCTAGCATTTTGGCCATTTGGTGTTTGCCGATTACTGTTCTAGTTCATAGCTGGCACCGCAATACGGACAGCTTGTTTTTCCTTGCTCGTCAAATAAAAGAAATACTTTTGGGTGCATATTCCACTTTTGAGATTCTTTGGGTGGGCAGTGAAGAGGCAAATCCTCCTTTGCAACCAAGCTAAAGCTTTTATGTTTTGTTTGATTACCACCCATTAACACTTACCTTTTGCTATCCAACTTTCATACTTCTTGTTTTTCCCGGCAACACAGTCAAAATAAAGAGCTTGTAATTTCTCTGTTATTGGACCACGAGTGCCGCTTCCAATTGTGTGCTCATCAAGCCCCCTAATTGGCGTTACTTCAGCCGCGGTGCCTGTAAAGAACGCCTCATCCGCACTACTAACATCTTCACAAGTGAGTTGCTTTTCAATAACCTCATAACCCAAATCTCGAGCTAGCGTGAAGATGGTGTCGCGAGTAATTCCGGTCAAGGCCGATGTTAAGAAAGGTGTATAAATTTTACCTTCGCGTATAACAAAAATATTTTCCGCACTGCCTTCAGAAACAAAACCTTTGTCATCCAGCATTAATGCCTCATCAAAGCCTTTATCTAAAGCCTCCTTTAGGGCCATCATAGAGTTGACATAATTGCCGTTCATTTTTGCTTCCACCAATGCTGGATTACTGTGTTGGCGAACAAATGAAGATGTGCAAATACGAATACCTTTTGTCATATTTTCCTCACCTAAATAAGCATCCCACTCCCAAGCCGCAATCATAGTATGCACTTTTAGGTTATCAGCTCTAAGGCCCATGCCTTCAGAGCCGTAAAAACACATTGGGCGCATGTAGGCTGATTTCAAGTTGTTCCTTGTAATCACTTCGCGTTGGGCTTGGTTTAGTGTTTCTCTGTCAAATGGGATGGTCATTCCCAAAATTTTTGCTGAATTAAACCAGCGATCGGTATGTTCTTCTAATTTAAATATTGCCGTACCGTTTTTTGTCTCATAAGCACGCACACCTTCAAAGACTCCCATACCGTAATGCAGGGTATGAGTAAGCACATGTACCTTCGCTTCACGCCACTCTACCCACTCTCCATCCATCCAGATGAAACCATCTCTATCTGCCATTGTGCTCATAATTAATCCTAATTCTGTAAAAATATGGCCGCGCTAATAATCTCGCAGCCAATAATAATCTGTGTTTTCTTAACTCACATTGATAAAAGGATTATACCCATGTCGAGTTTTTATTCATCAAATATAACACCACTCTAAGACTGTTGAAATCAAGCAATTATCTACCAACCCGTAGCAAAGATAGATTGTTAATCACAACTGACTCTGAGCTCTATAGGCTGTAAAATACTTAGGATTCGTTACATTTTGTTAAAGACATGGAATTTAATTTATTTACCTTAATCTTTCTCCTGGCTATACTTGCCTCGGTCGTCGCCCTTCTATGGCTTAACTTTAGGCAAGATCGCGCCATTAAAGCAACATATAATGAAGTACCGGAAGGCTTTAAAAATGACATCTCTCTTGAGGACCATCAAAAAGCAGGTCGCTACACACAAGCCAAATTATTGGTAAGTCATTTTGAAGTTATTGCCTCAACAGTTGTCCTGCTATTGTGGACTATAGGTGGAGGAATCAACCAACTTGATTTGTTTTGGCGAGACATCATCACCGACTCCCCTTTAATTCAAGGCTCTGCTTTTATATTAAGCATTATGCTCATCGCCAGTTTGATTGACCTGCCCTTTAGTTTTTATAGAAACTTTGTTCTCGAGCAAAAATTTGGCTTTAATCGAATGTCACCTATCACCTTTATCGGTGACCTATTAAAAGAGTTAATACTAACCTTTATTGTTGGCATACCACTCATTTATGCTATCCTATTTTTAATGGGGGCAATGGGCAGCGCTTGGTGGATATACGTGTGGCTAACAATCAGTATTTTTAGCCTTATCATGATGTGGATTTATCCAACTTTCATCGCCCCAATTTTCAACAAATTCAAACCGCTAGAAAATAGCAACCTCAATGAACGAATAGACAATTTACTCCAAAGGACTGGCTTCAAAAATGATGGCATCTTTGTGATGGATGGCTCCAAAAGATCTTCTCATGGTAACGCTTACTTCACCGGCCTGGGCAAAAACAAAAGAATTGTATTCTTTGACACACTCCTTAACGGCATGGAAGATCGAGAAGTGGAGGCTATTCTTGCGCATGAATTAGGCCATTTTCATCACAAACACATCCGCCAACGTATGATTAGTTCTTTTGTTTTTAGCTTAATCAGTCTCGCCCTACTTGGCTACCTTATTGAACAGAGCTGGTTTTTCTTTGGCCTTGGCATTTCACAGGCCTCCAACCATACGGCACTCGTTATTTTCAGCCTAATCTTACCGGTATTTAGCTTTTTCATTACCCCGTTTAGCAACCTGATGTCACGCAAACACGAGTTTCAGGCGGACGCTTTTGCGGCAAGACACACGGATGCCAACGACTTAATATCTTCACTGGTAAAACTTTACAAAGAGAATTCATCGTCACTCTCTCCAGATAAATATTACTCGGCATTTCATGATACTCATCCAAGTGCCACGTTACGCATTGAGAGGCTCAAATAAACCTTATGTCAATTAAGCTCTTTATAGTAGGTATAAACACCAACTTCTTCGCAGGACAACCTTGGCGTTAAACAGGCGACAAAAGTGGCGCGCCGAGAAGGTTCAAGCCGAGCGTATTGCCAGAGCCAACAAAGCATCAGAAAAAGCCGAATCAGAGACAAGCACCAATGGCGAAGAGCAAAAAGGCAGAGTAGTCACTCGTTATGGCCAACGCCAACTTGTAGAATCCAGCAATGGTGAATTATTCCAGTGTACCAGTAGACGAAACATCGATCTTTCGGTCGCTGGAGATGAGGTAATATTCCAACCCACCGACAATGACAATGGCATTGTTACTGCTTTACTGCCACGCAAAAGTGAGCTCAAAAGACAAGAAAAGTTAATCGCCGCAAATGTTGATCAATTATGGTTAGTAGTAGCTGCAGAACCAAAGTATCAGCTAGACCTCATTGATCGTTACCTTGTCGTAGCCGAAAATGCCAATTTACCAATTGCTATTGTTGTCAATAAAATCGAGTTGCTCGACGACATGGAAAATCTTCATAAGGATTTCTTAGTCTATCAAAATCTTGGCTATGAACTGCACTTTATCAGTGTTAAAGATCGCCTAAATTTAGATGATTTAAAACAACAATTAGCCGATAAAACGCATATCTTTCTAGGTCAGTCTGGCGTTGGTAAATCTTCTCTCATTAATGAGCTTATTCCCGATTTAAACATTAGAGTGAATGAAATCAGTGAAAAAAGCAAGCTTGGAAAACACACGACAACCAACACTTGTATTTACAAAATCGCCAGTGGAGGTGACTTGATTGACTCACCTGGTATTCGAGAATTTCAGCTGGACA
>Ga0209494_1000014_pt1 | contig 125448 bp, 120 predicted proteins | sample EN1Hudseemescosm_FD_184628 | JGI IMG/M metagenome (GOLD analysis project Ga0209494, IMG submission 184628) | Methane-oxidizing microbial communities from mesocosms in the Hudson Canyon - EN1B Hudson Canyon (SPAdes) (version 2) | ecosystem: Environmental > Aquatic > Marine > Cold seeps | place... | reverse complement strand
TTGCTTGGCGACCATAGCGAGATGGAACCACCTGACCCCATTCCGAACTCAGAAGTGAAACGTTTTAGCGCCGATGGTAGTGTGGGGTTTCCCCATGTGAGAGTAGGTCATCGCCAAGCACCTCATTAGTAATAAAAAACCTCTAGCCCCAAAAAGGCTAGAGGTTTTTTATTGGGCGCTAGATACCGGCCTTCGCCGGCATGACGTGACGCCCAACAAAGGATTGCAACGTCGCTGTGCTCCTCGTAAAGACAAAACGTCAAAGCTGGGTCATGGTATAATCTACGCACTATTAAACAGGTTCTTCTACTATGTCCAGTAACACGCTTATTGTTCTTCTTGCAGTTTTTTGTCTTCTAATGTTTGGCTTGGTTGGCTGGCTATATATGCGCCAACGTAGTGCGCTCAAAACTAACCAAGCTCGCATTGCTGGTTTGCAAGACATGTTGAAAAAGCAATATCAGCATCGGGTCGAGAGTATTGGTGTGATTGCCAGTGCCATGATGGACAAACAATGCGAATACACCGAGGGGTGCATTCGTTTAAAGCAGCTCGTGGAACAGGTTGAACCCGAAATTTTAGCTCAGGACGAATATAAGGTGATTGAGCTGATGTACAGCGAAACAGAACACATGCCTATTAAAGAGCAGTGGACACAGTTAGATAAAACAGCTAAACAAAAATTCACCCAACAGCGCTTCAAACTAGAAGCTCAGCATGAAGTGGCTATTCATGCCGCCGCAGTCGCGTTAAAACAGCGTCAGTTTGCCGGCTACCAAAACCTAAGCTAAGACCTTTTTGATGCGCTGTACCGCCTGTTCCAATACCGAGCGAGTGCAGCCAAAGTTAAGCCTTAAGAAGTTGGCGTCGTTAAAGCCTTGGCCAGAGGATAAACCCACGCCGGCCGCTTCAAAAAATGACACAGGGTCTTCTAAATCCAATTCAGAAACGTCTAACCAAGCTAGAAAGGTCGACTCTAAGGGCAGCATACGGATGCCTCTGATGTCGGCAAACTCAGCCATCAAATAGTCGCGGTTGTGACGTAAATAAACATTCATGGCTTGCAGCCAGTCATCGCCGTGTTCCAGCGCCGTAAGGGTTGCTGTAAACCCTAAAGGATTAATTTCGGAAATGATGCCATGCATTTCTGCCTTAAACGCGTTACGAATTTCAGGGTTAGCAATCACCGCCCAGGAACACGCTAACCCCGCGACATTAAATGCCTTGCTGGCAGCACTCAAAACAATCGAATTATTTAACGCATGGGGGCTTACATCCAAATAGGGTAGGTGCCGTTTGTCCTCGTCTAGGATGATGTCTGCATGAATTTCATCGGATACCAATATCAAGTTATTAGCTTCACAGTAGGCATCAATCCGTTCTAGTTCGGCACGAGTGTATATAGTGCCGCCGGGATTTTGTGGATTACAAAATAACATCACTTTTGCGTCTTGTGCATTGCACTTTTCAAGGGCATCAATGTCGATCCTAAGGCGGTCTTGCGTATAGGTCATGGCAAGGTGGTTGGCTTGCTTGCCCGAGGCTGTTGGGGTGGTGTGTAGGTATGGGTAGACAATGTCTGGCGTTAACACTTGTTTGTGTTGTTTAGACAAGCTGCGGATGGCCAGCGTTAAGCTGGCGACGATGCCAGGTACCCACACAATCCAATCAGCATCAACGTCACAGCCATATTTATTTTTGTAATAGTCGACGACAATTTGATTGCGCTTTTGATCGGTACGGGTGTAACCAAAAATACCGTGTTGAACTCGCTCTTCGATGGCTGTTTGAATGACCGGAGCCACCTTAAAATCAGTGTCCGCCACCCATAAAGGAATGACATCTGCGCCTTTGTATTTATCCCATTTGAGCGAGTGGGTGTTATGGCGATCGGTGACTGTATCAAAGTCGTAAGAATTGTTGTTTGCCATGAGCCTGCTATTCCCTTTTAAAGTCGATTTTCGATGTTGTTTGTATTGCCAGCAACGGGGCCAACGGCTATATTGGTCGCCATAAGTTAAGTCTCAGTTTAGACTATAACTGCCACCTTACCTATGCTAAAACAGCGTTATTTATTTGGAGTTTCGGCCATGAGCAGCAGCAACAGAGTCATTATCTTTGACACCACCTTACGTGATGGTGAGCAAAGTCCCGGTGCTTCCATGACGCAGGACGAAAAGCTGCGTATTGCTAAACTACTTGAAAAAATGCGTGTCGATGTTATTGAGGCGGGTTTTGCCATTGCGAGTCCCGGCGATTTTGCGGGTGTTAAATCGGTCGCAGATCACATCAAAGACAGCACTGTATGTAGCCTAGCGAGAGCCTTAGATGGGGATATTGATCGAGCAGGTGAGGCGCTTAAAAACGCCAACTCAGGCCGCATACATACGTTTATCGCCACTTCCCCAATACATATGAAATACAAGTTGCAAATGCAGCCTGATCAAGTGGTAGAGCGTGCGATCTATGCGGTTAAACGTGCTCGTAATTTGATGGACGACGTGGAGTTTTCCTTGGAAGATGCCAGTCGCACTGAGTTTGACTTTATGTGCCGTATCGTCGAAGCGGCCATCGACGCAGGTGCAAGCACCATTAATATTCCTGATACCGTCGGTTATGCCGTGCCAGAAGAATTTGGCGCCACCATTGGACGTTTAATGAATGCGGTGCCTAACATCGACAAAGCTGTGATCTCCGTGCACTGCCATAACGACCTAGGCTTAGCGGTGGCTAATTCTTTGTCGGCAGTAAATCACGGTGCGCGGCAAGTAGAATGTACCATTAATGGTTTAGGCGAAAGAGCCGGCAATGCCTCATTAGAAGAGATCGTGATGGCGATTCGCACCCGTGCAGACGCCCTAAACGTAACCACCAATATTGACACCAAACATATCGTGCCTACCTCACGTTTAGTGTCTGGTGTCACGGGCTTTCCGGTGCAACCTAACAAGGCTATTGTAGGTGCAAACGCGTTTGCCCACGAATCAGGCATTCACCAAGACGGCGTGTTAAAACATCGTGAAACCTATGAAATCATGACCGCCCAAGACGTGGGTTGGAATGATAATAAAATGGTTATGGGTAAACATTCTGGCCGCGCAGCATTTCGTGCTCGTTTAGAAGAGTTAGGCACCAGTTTTGCCAATGATGTAGCATTTAACGACGCCTTTCGTCGTTTCAAAGAGTTAGCAGACAAAAAGCATGAAATATTTGATGAAGACTTACAGGCGTTAGTCAGCGAAACAGGCATGGAGACAGCAGAAAATGCCCGTTTTAAACTGACCTCATTACAAGTGACCTCCCAAATTGGTGAAACTCCTGTAGCCCATGTGAAGTTAATGAAAGACGATGTGGAAGCCGCTGCCGAATCTGTGGGTAGTGGTCCCGTGGATGCCGTTTTTAAAGCCATAGAGCAGGTAGCTGATTCAGGTACGAGTTTAGAGCTATACAGCGTTAATGCCATCACCAGTGGTACCGATTCCCAAGGTGAAGTGACCGTAAGGCTGGAAAAAGCAGGCCGTATCGTTAACGGTTTGGGGGCTGACACAGATATCATCATTGCCTCGGCCAAAGCTTATATTCACGCGCTTAATACCTTGGACAGTGGTGCCGAAAAAGCCCACCCCCAAGTTTAACCTAAGGCACGAATTAACATGGCTATGTTCCCACAACTTAATGAACCCCAGCGTTTACAGTACATGCAGGCTTTGGGCGTAACCAGCTGGCTACCACGGCAGGCGCTGGCGGGAAGCCAAAATAACACTGTGCTGTGGCAGCATGAGGATGAGCACACTGCTGCTGCGGCCTTAGAATCCATTGCCACTCCAGCCTCGTTCGAGCAGAATGTCGAAGAGCTACAGCGATCTGTCGAGAGCCAAGCGCAAGCAGTTGCGGTGGCATTGGGGGGCTTAGCCACCGCAGCAAGAGTTGCGCCTGTTAGTGCGCAGGTATTACCCACCGAGGATGGAATTGCTGCCAGCCATGAGCCAGTTAACGTGGCGCCCATGCACCTTGCATTATCTTGGTATGCAACGGGTGTGCTAGTCATCAATGACGTGCCGGTGCAAGAGGGTGCTGCCATGAGCAGCCCTATACAGGGTCTACAAACCTCAATAGTCAATGCGCTAGTAAGCGGTGGCTCACAAACGATGCCTAGCGCCACTGTAGAGTTTAATTGGCCATTGGTGCCAGGGCCTCATGGCGATCACTCCTTAGCGGGGGCAAAAAGTGGACTGACCTATAGCTTAATTAAGTTGTTGCAGGATAAAACCTGTCACCAATTATTGGCAATGGGGCCTGCCGCAGCGCAGCTATTGCAACCAAAGCTAGAGCTTGGTCAGGCGTCTAAGTTTGACATAGGATCACTCTCAATGACATTGGTGTACAGTCACAGTTTGCACCAACTGTTAGCCGTGCCTAGTTTAAAGGCCGAAACATGGGCCCACCTACGGCCTTTGTTAGCCAGCGAATAAATCACATCGTTGCCCTTCGCCCGATGCGGGCCGCAGACATTCCTTCAATTTTGAACATAGCATTAGTCGAGGGTGAGCCTAAATGGTCTGCAGGGGGCTTGACCGATGCTTTAGGCAGTGGGTATTTAGCCTTGGTCGCATGCCATAACGATGTTGACGGCGAGGTGGTAAGTTACGCGATAGCCAGTTATTTGTTCGAACAGGGCGACGTACAAAATGTGGTGGTAGCCCCAACATGGCGGGGTCAAGGTTTGGGTAAAAAAGTGATGCGTAGCCTCATTGATGCGGTGACGCTCGAAGGGGTTGAAACCCTGTTCTTGGAAGTGAGATGTTCTAACCAAGTGGCGATTAATTTATATCAGTCTATGGGCTTTCAACGCATACAAAAACGCCGCGGTTATTACCCCGGCGTTGATGGTGCACGTGAAGACGCGTTGGTGTTTAGCCTAGTGTGTCACTAGCAACCTTGTAGTCTGGGTCTTCAATTACGTTCAACTCAACCATGTTGCCGGCCTTGGCTAGCAGTTGCTTGCACTCAGGTGTGAGGTGGCGTAAGTGTAGGGTTTTGCCTGCCCTTACATAGCGTTCTGCCAAAGTGTCAATCGCCTCTAACCCTGAATGATCCGCAACCCGAGAGCGCTCAAAGTCGATGATGACATCTTTTGGGTCTTGGGCTGGGTCAAATAACTCCAAAAAGTTCTGTACCGAACCAAAGAAGATGGGCCCGCGCAGGTAGTAGATACGACTGCCATCGAGGTCTTTGTGTGTGACTTGAGTGTGCTTGGCGTGTTTCCAAGCAAATACTAACGCTGAACAAATGACGCCGACGACTACGGCAATGGCCAAGTCGGTAGCCACGGTAACACCAGACACCAGAATCAATACAAAGGCATCCGACTTGGGGATTTTCCTCAAAATACGAAAGCTAGACCATTCAAAGGTACCCACGACCACAATAAACATAACACCAATCAATGCAGCAACTGGGATCATTTCAATCAGCGGTGAAGCCACTAAGATAAAGGCCAATAAAAATAGTGCTGCACTGATGCCGGATAAGCGGCCACGACCGCCAGAATTAACGTTGATCATGCTCTGGCCGATCATGGCACAACCGCCCATACCACCAAACATACCGGTAGCGGTGTTAGCCACACCTTGGGCTACACATTCTTTGTTGCCACGACCGCGGGTTTCGGTAATTTCATCCACCAACGTTAAGGTCAGCAATGACTCAATTAAGCCGATGGCGGCCAAAATAATGGCGTAGGGCAAGATTATAATGAGGGTTTCTAAGGTGTATGGCACCTGCGGAATATGGAAGCTTGGCAATCCGCCAGCAATGGAGGCTATGTCTCCAACAGTGCGGGTATCAAGGTTCATGCCAATCACTAACAAGGTCACGACCAAAATGGCGGCCAAAGATGAAGGCACCGCACGGGTGAACTTAGGTAGGAAGTGGATAATGGCCATGGTTAGGGCGATTAATCCCAATAGTAGATACAGTTGTGTATTCTCTAACCACTGTAAATTGCCGTTGTCATCAATGAACTTAAACTGGCTTAATTGAGCCAAGAAAATAACAATAGCTAAGCCGTTCACAAAACCCAGCATCACAGGGTGAGGAACCATACGAATAAACTTGCCTAAGCGAGAAACGCCCGCCAATATTTGTAATATGCCCATCAATACCACGGTGATAAAGAGGTATTCCACGCCGTGATCGGCAACCAGGCTCACCATGACTACCGCTAAAGCACCAGTAGCGCCAGAAATCATACCCGGGCGCCCACCAATCACTGCGGTGATTAGACCCACCATAAAGGCGGCATACAAGCCCACCAACGGATCCACGCCAGCTACAAAGGCAAAGGCCACGGCTTCTGGTACCAAGGCTAAAGCCACGGTTAAGCCCGAGAGAATGTCATTTTTAGCATTAGCCGGCGCGCGGCTTGCAAGATCGAACATGGTATTTCCTGAAAATGGGTGCATCAAAAAGGCGCATATTATACGTAAAATGCAGCATTATCTCAATAAAGTGGCGATAAATTGGCTGTTTTTTGATCAGTCGGGTGCGCTTCGTATTGAGGAAGTGGGCTTAATCGGCGACAATAGAAGACCTTAACAGGGCCTGTTTTTGTGCCGCTCTACTTACACTCCATTGACCCAAGCTATTATGTCCAATTTGATTGCCGAAGAAGTTGCTTCTCGTAGAACCTTTGCCATTATTTCTCACCCCGATGCGGGTAAAACCACCATTACAGAAAAGCTGCTGTTGTTAGGTCAAGCGATCCAAACGGCAGGCTCAGTCAAGGGCAAAAAAGGCGACAAGGCTGCCACCTCAGACTGGATGGCCATGGAGCAGCAACGAGGCATCTCGGTGACTTCGTCGGTGATGCAGTTTCCCTATAAAGGCCGCACGGTTAACTTACTGGATACACCTGGCCACGAAGACTTCTCGGAAGACACCTACCGCACACTGACTGCCGTGGATTCGGTGCTCATGGTTATTGACGGTGCCAAGGGTGTGGAAGATCGTACCATTAAGCTGATGGACGTATGCCGCTTGCGTGACACCCCTATCTTCACCTTTGTTAACAAAATGGACCGTGAAGTACGGGACCAAATTGAAGTGTTGGACGAAGTTGAAGACGTGCTTAACATCGCATGTGCACCAATTACGTGGCCCATTAGTATGGGCAAACGTTTTAAAGGCGTTTATAACCTATACACCGATACCATTCACGTGTTTACCCCAGGCAAGGGCCATACCTTGTCTGACGACATTCAGATTAAAGGCTTAGACTCTCCCGAAGCAGCCGAAGTCTTGGGTGAGTTGTTAGATGACTTGAAGGACGAAATTGAGCTGGTGCGCGGTGCCAGCCATGAGTTTGAAATGCAAGAGTTTTTGGACGGCAAACTCACCCCAGTATTTTTTGGAACCGCGCTGTCTAACTTTGGCATAAGGGAAATGTTGGACTACTTTGTGCAATGGGCACCTGCGCCTGAATCTCGTAATGCTGGTGAGCGAGTGGTACAAGCCACAGAATCGAAGTTCACTGGTTTTGTATTTAAGATACAGGCCAATATGGACCCTAAGCACCGTGACCGTATTGCCTTTATGCGCATTTGTTCTGGCACCTATGAGCGGGGAATGAAGATGCGCCATGTGCGTATAGGCAAAGACGTTAAAATTGCCGACGCCGTCACCTTTATGGCGGGCGAACGGTCTAACGTAGAACAAGCGTGGCCTGGGGATATTATTGGTTTGCATAACCACGGCACTATTCAGATTGGCGATACCTTTACCGGTGGCGAAAAACTAAAGTTTGCTGGTATTCCACACTTTGCCCCTGAACTGTTTCGACGGGTGCGGCTAAAAGACCCACTAAAAATGAAACAGTTGAAAAAAGGTTTGCAGCAGCTCTCCGAAGAAGGCTCAACTCAGCTGTTTATGCCGGGTAAAAACAATGACCTAATTGTGGGCGCCGTCGGTGTGTTGCAGTTTGAGGTGGTGGCCTATCGTCTACAAGACGAATATAAAGTAGAGTGTATCTACGAACCTATTGCGGTTAACACAGCCCGTTGGGTGGAGTGTGATGATCCCAAGACGCTGGATGAATTTAAGCGTAAAGCGGCCGATAACTTGGCCATCGATGGCGGTGGCCATTTGACCTATCTGGCTCCATCGCGGGTGAATTTGAGCTTAACCGAAGAGCGGTGGCCTGATATTCAATTCCGTTCCACACGAGAACACTAACATCGTTTAACGGGAGGTCTCAATGCATCAGCTAATCGATAGTCATTGCCATTGGGATCACCCGCGGTTACAAAGCCTACAACCAGACCTATGGCAGTCCTGCTTAGATCATGGCGTGACGCAACTGGTAGTGCCTGCCACCCAAGCGTCTCATTTCCAGCGTCAAATTAAACTGTGTCAACAAAACCCTCACTGGCATTTGGCTCTGGGCCTGCACCCGTATTTTTCTCATGTTCATAGCAGCGACCATTTGCCGCTGCTACGTGACGCTATCGTGGCGCATCAACCCGTGGCAGTGGGCGAGATAGGGCTGGATTTCCACCTAGACACGAACTCAAAGGGATTCAGCCAGGTCGAGCAAGAGGCTTGGTTGCTGGCGCAATTAGACTTAGCGCAACAACATAGCTTGCCCGTCATTGTGCACTGTCGTAAGGCCAACGACAGGCTAGCTCAACTGTTACGGCGACACGCGTTTGCGGAGGGCGGTATTGTGCATGCCTTTAGCGGTAGCCAGCAGCAAGCACTGGCCTTTACCCAGCTCGGCTTCAAAATTGGATTAGGGGGTACGCTCACCTACGATCGTGCACAGGCGGTGAAGCGCTTGGCTATAGCCTTGCCCCTAGCAGATATAGTGTTGGAAACAGATGCGCCGGATATGCCTATGGCAGGCTCAGATAGAGCCTTGCCTAATCGGCCAGATTATTTGCCACGGGTGTTCCAGCAACTGGCAAGCCTAAGGCCTGAATCTATAGAAAAAATCGCTCAACAAATCTACGTCAATACGCAGCAGGTGTTACGACTGGGTTAACACATGTCGTCAAATGGGTTGCTGACGCTAAGGTCTACCGATTGAGCGTAGCCTGGGATACGTATTTCATGACGGCCAATGCTGAGGTCTTCACCGGCTAATACGTTATGGCCAAACTTATACGTTGGTTGAGTTTGCCCACGCATGGTTTGGGTATCGTATTCAGATGCCGCTGCTACCGGCTTTTCTTGTGCCAGAGTCAAAGCTGCCATGGCCTTGGCTCCATGTTTTTTGGTCATCAATTGCAGCGCAATATGGGGGCCCATAAGCACCGCGCTGGCATTGTTGCCGCCAAAGCCTTTTGAGTTGAGCAGCACTGTATCGATGCCTTGTGTCCCTAGCTCGTGGTGTTGCGCTTGAATGGACAAATGGCTGGTGTGTACGTCATCGGCAACGTGATCAATGGTAGCGATGCCGGGCAGGATGCCATAGCGCCATAATCCCAAAGATACGGCTAACTGGTCGCCGCCCGCCGTGCCTTGTGAGTGGCCTAAATACGCTTTCACCGCGCCCACTTTCCAGCCTTCGATACCAAAGGTTTTAGCAGTTTCGTTGAGTACATGGGACTCGGTCACCCGATTTTGCGGTGTGCTGGTGCCGTGTGCCTGTACGCATGAGCGTTGTTGTAACGACTGGCTGCCTAACATACTTTCGGTAAGGGCCGCGGCTTTGGATAAGGTAATGTAATTGCCAATGCCGGGTGCTGATATTGACTTTTTATGGCCATCGGCATTAACAAAAACACCGGGTACAGCCCCATGGATTTGGGCGCCAAGCTTGAGGGCTAAGGAATCACTGGTGAGTACGATCCACTGCGAAGCTTCGCCCATCGTAAAACCACAGTTAGTGGAAAATGGTCTTGAGGTACGGCGTAAATTGGCATCAGCTGTCTGGTCTAAAGCGGCCACGTCGTGGTCTTCCGCTAATGCGCCCATGGTACGAAAACCTTCCATCACCTCAGGAGTAATTGGGGCATCACTACCCCCCACCACCACCAGATCGCGGCGGCCGCTTTTAATGTCGTCCACGGCGTTACCCAAATTATATAAAAAGGTTGCACACGCGCCTAAGGCTGAACCGACGGCACCAACACTGCCTAATAAATAGGCATTGACAAAATCGGCTGGCATTTGACCATAACCCAGGGGCATTTGTTTAGACGTGATGCGCTTGCCTGAGCTCGGATTTTTTAACAAACCACCAAAACCTGCTTCATCAAGCTGGCCGATGGAGTTGCTGGCATATACAGCGATACGGTCAGGTGCAATTTGATCTTGTATGTCCTGCCACTCTATACCGGTAGACTTAAGCGCGTCCGAGGCACCGTACACTGTCATCTGTAAATTACGTGGATGATTGCGTGACTGATACAACGAACCCGGTGCGAAGCCGTCGGGCAGCTGGCCAGCGGCACTCACCAGTGCACGTTTGCTGTCGGGTAATATGGCGGCAAAGCTGCCGCAAATGGTGACTTCTACGGTGTCCTCGTCAACAGGTGTCACTTTCCAAGTGTTAGGCCGTTGCGTAGGCAAATGGCGTTTGCGCATACGGATGCAGGTACTGTCACCGCTGGCGGGGCGAATTTCAGCTGCTTTATTAAGCACCAGTTGGTGAATGTCGTATGCTGCGGGGCGGATGGGTCGAATTAAAGTCGCGTCTTGTAATTGAGTTGACAGTTGGGCGGCTAACTGTGTAGGTGAGTATTGTTTGGTTTGGCCAGGGATATGGTAATGGCCGTTACTGTAGGTGGCCGTATTAGTGAGCATGGCCAAGTCGGTGAGGGTGTCTATTCTGCTTTGCTGATCTAGCGAGTCAAGTATAAGGCGGCGGTAGCCATGGTGAGAGGAAGTTCGACCGGCCGGATTAACTCCACCGAAACCAATGATCACTGGTAGATTCGACAACTCACTTTCCCCGAAAAATAATAACTTAAACCCCTAAAGGTCCATTCTAGCAGAGTGGGAGCTAAACTCTAGACCCTGTTATGGATTCTAGTGGATTCGATGCACTTCTAGGTGCACATGGGTCAATTTCTTGCCAAGTAAGTGTAGTTCGCCTAAGGTTCTTTGCTCGCCATCGCTGCTGAATTCGAACATAAACTGCCGCAATAGCACCACATGACCCTTGTGGTTACGTTTTAGGCGGGTCTTCTTCAGGGCGACTGTGTCATCTAATAGCTGTAGGTTTTGTTGTTCGCACTGTTGTTTAGCCACCACCCTAGCTTGATCTTTAGCAGCGCTAGTGTCCCACCAATACACAAGTGCAGCTATTAACGGCAATAATAACCAACCCATTAGCCACCCGCCTTTTTTACCGAGCACCAACCGCGGTTGCTGAGTAATAACAATAGTTTATCCCTCTGATCCCCTTGTAACTCTAGGGTTTTGTCTTTAACAGCGCCGCCAGTACTGGTTTTTTGTTTTAACTCCTTGAGCAGTTTTTTTAATTCGGTTCCAACTAAAGGAATGCCCGTTACGGTGGTTACGCCTTTGCCTTTACGACCTTTGGTTTCTAAGCGTATACGCACATTACCGTCACCCGCTTCAGTGTTGCGTGTGCTGCACTGGCATTGGGCTTGCTGGCAGTCTGGGCAGAGCCTGCCTTGATCTGTAGAGTAAACCAGTCGAGACATATTACAATTCCTTAGTGTCGATTGGGTCGTCGGGCTCAGTGCTAGGGAGTTGAACCAATTCGCTGCAGGGGTGAAGACGGGCCTCCCCCCACCAACTTGTATGCCACAGCTCCAATTTATTAACGCGGATCAAACCCCTAATATCATTGATGTAGTCTACCCCTCTAGAGGAATAACCAATGAGTCCCGCAGATAAAGCCCGGCCCGACACTGTTTGTTTGTTGTTGATTAAACACTCACGTATACGCCTTAAGCCAATGTAGCTGCCATGGGAGTTTAGGTTATGAATATAAGCATCCACCGAAGCTTGAGGGTCTTTAAATTTGCGCACTTCGTAAGTCTCGCCAGCGGGGCGGCCACTGGGAATTAGACCGCAGCCTTTGCTAAAACACCACTGGCCAAATAAATTATTACCTTGGGTGGCAAACCGTGAGGTGCCCCACGCGCTTTCATTAGCTGCTTGTGCCAACACCAACGCGGCGGGTACGCGTTCAATTTTACGTAGCAATAAACTGATTTGCTGTTGTGGGTCTGTGGTTTTGATCTTGTGGGTTTTAGATAAGCGGTTTAGGCGCTGTGTTTGTAACTGGGTGAGTCTTTGTGGGTTCATACGCTTTATTTCGGCACGAAGCTGTTTGATTTTGGTGTTGGCGGTTTGCGATAAAACCAGCAAATAATTAAAGAAGGCGGCCTTTTTTGTTTTCACGTCTAGCATGGCGCCAAAGTCAGGCAGTGGTATCACGTTTGGCCGTAACCTGGATTCAATGGCGTGGCTAATGCTAGCGGCGGCATTAGCGCTCGACACGGCCCTTGGCTCCACAGGGGCAGGCGCTTGAAATGGCTTCTCGGCGACCGTTTTTGCTGGGCCTGTGGCCACGTCAGCATCTGGTGTTTGCTCTTGGCTGTTAATCGTCACCAGGATCAAGGCGAGTATTAATACACCAACAATGGACAGTAGACTTTTGTGTCGCTGAAAAAAAAAGGTGCTATGCATATGCAGAAAAATCTCCTAGTGTGGCCTAGACTCAATATCAGTTTTATCCCATTCCGTTAGTTGAGCCCGAAGGCGTGCATTTTCCTGCTGCAATTGTGCGATTTCTAGGTTTAGAGTCAGTGTTTCAGTCAGCATCAGTTTCACCTTGGCCTCTAGGGAGAGCATCAAGGAGTGAGAGTGGCTGTTAGACTGAAGCATAAAATTTTATTGCTTGGCGGCGGCTTTGGCCGCTTCCATGGCTGTAAAAGCACTTTTTTGTGCGTCTGTCGCTGGGGTTTGGTGGTTTTGTTTCCACTGCTCATACGGCATGCGGTAAACCTGCTCTCGAGCTTGGTTATAATCCATGGCTACACCTTGTTCATCGGCTGCCGCCATAAGCCATTTGCTCATGCAATTACGACAAAACCCAGCAAGAATCATTAAGTCGATGTTTTGTACATCTTTTCGACTATCTAGGTGGGCTACAAGTTTACGAAAAGCGGCGGCTTCCATTTCAGTTTGAGTTTGGGTTGTTAGTGGGTTATCCATGGATCGTCTCTAAATGGCCAGATTAAGCAACCGCCATGATATAGCTTTCAGGCCTAGTGCGCTAGATGAGGGACTTGATGTTGGCGTTAAAATAGGTAAAATACTGGTTAAATATACAGTTATTTGGCGTGATCATAGATGCTTAGTCCCGTGCCGGTCGATCGAAAAATTATCCACTGCGATTGTGACTGTTTTTATGCGGCCGTGGAAATGCGCGACCAGCCCAGTTATCAGCATCGCCCTATTGCTATTGGAGGGCCTGCCGATAGCCGCGGCGTGATTGCCACTTGTAACTATCCTGCTCGGGGGTTTGGGGTGCATTCAGCGATGCCCTCCGCACAAGCCTTGCGAGTTTGCCCGCAGCTGTTGATCTTGCCAGGCCGCATGGCCTTGTATAAGTTGGTGTCGGCCCAAATAATGGCTATCTTCAGGCGCTATTCAGATCGTATTGAACCTTTGTCCTTAGACGAAGCATTTATCGATGTTACTGAGTCCACCCTGTGTGGTGGTAGTGCGACACGTATTGCCCAACGTATTCGCGCCGAAGTGGAGGCTGAAGTGGGAATTACCATCTCTGCAGGCGTTGCGCCTAACAAGTTTATTGCCAAAGTGGCCAGTGACTGGCGCAAACCGAATGGTTTGTTTGTGGTTAAGCCAGATGAAGTTGATGCCTTTAGTGCTCAGTTGGCGGTCAAAAAAATACCCGGTATCGGCCCCGTCAGCGCCGCCAAACTGGCCACTCAAAACATCCACACTTGTGCCGATTTGCGCACTTTTACGGCGTTGGAGTTAGAGCATAAATTTGGCCGCATGGGGCAGTCGTTAGCGTTGCGTCGATTTGGCTTGGATGAACGGGCCGTGCAAACCAGCCGCATTCGTAAGTCGGTGTCGGTGGAAAATACCTACCGTCAGGATTTGGTGAAGTTAGAAGATTGTGCACAAGCGCTACAGCCACTCTATGAACAATTGATGGTACGTTGGCAGCAGCTCACTGAGCAGTATGCGGTGGCTGGGGTGGTGGTTAAGCTCAAGTTTGCCGATTTTTCTCAACTCACCAGAGAGTTTGCCACCAATGACATAGATTTAGACCTGTTCCAACCATTGCTGCAGCAAGCCTTTACAAGTGGCAATGCGCAGCAGCAAAAAAGAGGGGTGCGGCTGCTGGGGCTGGGGCTCAAATTGCAAGCCCCAATCAGTCAACAGCAGCTACGCTTGTTTTAAGTGCTACGCTTTTTGCCTGTGAGTAGTGCGGTTAGGTTTTCTAACATGAGGACTATAGATGGCACCACAAACAGAATTAACAGCGTGCCTAAGGCTAAACCAAAGACGATGGAAATGGCCATCGGGATAAGGAACTGCGCCTGCAGCGACTCTTCAAATAAAATGGGTGTGAGTCCAGCGATGGTGGTCATGGAAGTCAGCAACACTGCTCTTAACCTTTGGCAGGCGGCCTCGACCACGGCTGTTTTTGGGTCCATACCTTGAGCGCGAAACTCCTTGTAAAAAGACAGTAGCACAATGCTGTTATTAATGATGATGCCGGACAACCCAAATAAGCCAAATAATGACAAGATGGTTAAGTCTCTGTCCATCACCACGTGGCCTAAAACGGCGCCCGTTAAGCCAAAAGGAATAGTGAACATAACCGCAATAGGCCAGGTATAGGACGCAAATACCCACGCCAAAACGATGTAGATAAGTACTAAGGCTAAGGCTAGGCCCGTCATCATTTCGCCTAAGGTTTCTTCTTCGTCTGCCTTGGTGCCGCCAAAACTAATCTGCACACCATATTGGCGCTCTAAGCTAGGGATGGTTTCTTCTTTTAATGCCTCGATCACCACGTTGGCGTTGGTTGCACCCACGTCTACGTCGGCTTGTACGGTCACCATGAGTTGGCCGTTTTCGCTGCGGAATTTGTCAATACCTCGGCGCGAGCTAAACTCAACCAGTTCTAACAGCGGTACGGTTCTGCCCGAAGGTAAAATGATGGGCAAGGCGTATAGGGTTGAAAGGCTATTACGGTCTTGGTCTTTGAGCATGAGCCGCACATCAATTTCGTCGCTGCCTTGGTAAAAGCTTTGCACAGTCACACCGTCAAAGGCATACCTGAGTTGACGCCCAATGTCTGAACTTGTAAGGCCTAATATAGTGGCTTCGGGTGTTAAGCTGAAAATCAGCTGTTCCATGCCGTACGGTAGGTTGTCATCGATATTTTGCACGCCAGTAAAGACTTTTAGTGCTGTTTGCAACTCCAGCGCAACTTGCTTCATGACATTGGCGCTGGCGCCAGTAATATTGGCTTCAATGGGTTTGCCTGGGGGGCCGGTTTCTGGCTGGTCAATAATAATTTTTTCTAGCCCGGGAACTCGAGGAATTTTACTGTTCCAAGTGTCAATGAATTCAGCATTGGAGACGGAGCGTAGTACCGTGCTGTCTAACTCTACCCGCAGTAAGGCAATTTGGTCACGACTAGAAATACCATCCATAGACAACATGTGGGTGCCAAAGTAGGCTGCTCGTTCACGAATTAGCTGGCCGCCTAGCTCTTCCTCGGTAGCCAGTAACGCGTCTTCGACTTTCACTAGGTAGGAGGCCACTTCGGTCGCCGGGGTGCCGCTGCTAAATTGAACGTTGGCGCGTAAATTGTCACCATCGACACTGGGGAAAAAAGCAAACTGCAAGCGTCCACCTACCAGCAATCCAATAGCTAATACAAAGGCCGTGATGGCCAAGCTAAAGGTGACTAATCGAAAGTCGATGGCAAAACTAACGGTTGGGCGGAAGATGTTGTTTTTAAAATTTTCAAAACCTTGGTCAAAGGCAGTGCGCCAGCGCGACGGGGTTTTACCCTCGCGGTTTTTAAGCGCATGGTGAAGGTGCCCGGGTAAGATTAAGAAACACTCAACCAAAGACACAGCGATCACGCAGATCACTACCACAGGGATGTCCGACAAAATGCTGCCGATGGGCCCGCCAATCAACAATAAAGGCAAAAAGGCTGCTATCGTGGTTAAAGACGATGCGGCCACCGGCCCCAACATACGTTGTGCACCACCCATCGCTGCCTGCAAAGCAGGTTCTCCTCGCTGCGAATGAGCTAGGGTGTCTTCGCCCACTACGATGGCATCGTCAACGATAATGCCTAAAGCCATGATCATGCCAAATAAGCTGATCATGTTAATGGATCCGCCTATGTAGTACATCACGCCCCAGGTGGCGAGCAGCGACGCAGGGATACCCATCGCCACCCAAAACGCCACTCGGGAGTTAAGGAATAAAAACAGTAATCCCACCACAAACAATAAACCCGTGGCACCGTTATTGATGAGCAAGTTGATGCGGGCTTTAAGGATGAGCCAGGCTTCATCGTAGACCACAATTTCTACACCCTGAGGGAAGCGGTGTCGGGCATCGGCAACCCAGTCATTCATAATGGCTGCAGTTTTAATGGTGTCGTCGTTTTGGCTGCGCATGATAGACAGCTCGATGGCAGATTTACCATGATAACGAATGGTGCTTTGATCTTCCTTAGGCCTAAGGCTAATGTCGGCTACGTCACCTAAACGAAGTAATTGGGCGTTGTCTCCTGTCAGTAACGGCAGTTGTTCAAAACTGTTGACGTCTGAAACCTTACCAATGGCACGTAATTGTTTAGAGCCGTCAGTACGGCCGGCAGTTCCGGCCATTACGTCTTGGCTTTGATTGTTGATTAGGCCTGCCATGTTTTGCAAAGACAAACCCAGTTCGTGCATAGTGCTGGTATCTACTTGAATAGCGATTTCCCGTTCGGGTAAACCGGTGAAGTTGATTTTGCTGATGCCTTTGGCCAGCAACTCCCGCTCTGCTTGGCGAGCTAAATTAGTCAGTTCATCAACCGGGCCATCGGCGGTAATGAGCAAGGTGCCCACGTTTTCGTACATAACAAACTGTTCAACACTTGGGGTTTTAGCATCTGTAGGCATATTACCCACCGAATCGACCCGCTGTTTGATGGCATTGGTGGTTTCTGTAAAGTCGGCACCACTGTCGATGTTTAACCAAAGGGTCACGCCGCCACGGTAGGTGCTAGAGTTGACTTTGTTAACGTTAGCTACACTTTTCAAGGCTTGCTCAACAGGGATGGTAATACTGCTTTGTACGTCTTCCGCCGCCGCTCCAGGCCAAGGTATATTCACCATCACCACATCTACAGCAAAGTCTGGAAAAAACTGCGTATTGAGCTGTTTTAAGCCATAGACACCCGATAAAAACAGTAACAACATTAACAAGTTAGGAGCTACTTTGTGGTTAGCAAAGAGGCGAATAAATGATTGCATCATAGTGCTATGCTCCGCCTATCGGGTTTCGACTAGTAAGCCACTAACGGCATTGGGAAGTTGGGTAGTCAACACCTGATCACCACTTTGTAACAGGACACTGCGCACCAAGGTTAAACGCTCGCCCGTAGGGCTGGTCCAAGCGCCAATGCGGTCAATGCTCACGGCTTGCAAACGTTGATCAATAATCCGGTAAACACGGTTTTGGCCATAAATGGCTAATGCAGGCAGGGCGACTACATTGGCCTCCATAGGCAGCTGTACCTGTACTTGCAAATTGCGGCCGACTTCAACGTTTTGGCCTTGCTTAAGGGTAAAGAACGCATCAATGCCGCCTTGACTGGTTGACGCTTCAGCGGATAAACGATCCAATTCCAATGGATAGGTTCGGCCTGCGTGGATAATGCTGGCGGTAAGGCCTGCGCCTGAAGCGGTGGTTTGCATCATCGGTACATAGCGGGCCGGAATCTGGCTACGAACCTCAAGGTTTTGGGTGTTATATAGTTTAACTACGCGGTCGCCGTTACGTACACGGTTGCCAGCGGCGGTGTCTACACTTAATACCCGACCTTCAAACGGTGCCAGGATGCGAGTGCGTTGTAAGTCGAGCTGCGCAAACTCGAGTTGTACGTTACTTTGAGTGGCTGCGGCTTTCAGTTGCGCCAAACGGTTAGGGTGGTCGGCGATGGTGTTTTCACGGTTGAGTAATGACAGTTGCTGTTGTTGCACGGCCCGAGTGGCGTCTTCTAAGCGTGATGCAGGGGCCACGTTTTGGTCGACAAGTTGCTGTTGGCGACGCAAGTTTTTTTCATTGATGGCTTGTAATTGCTGCTCAACTTTTAACGCTTTACGATCGGTTTTATTGCGATTAATCTCGCTGTTAATGCGCGCCTCAATATCGGCTAGGCTCGCTTGACGTTGAGCCAAGGTCAGGCGTAGTTCCCGGTCGTCTAGCTGCGCCATGGTTTGCCCTTTGCTTACTCGGTCACCACGGCTAACATTGACTTGGTTAACGAAAGCGTTGACCGTAGCGCTAAGCTGTACTGTTTCGCTAGCTTCTACGGCACCATAAAGTGTGATTTGAGGGGCTAGGTCTTGCAGTTGGACGACATGGCTGGAAACTCCCCATACTTTTTCGGCAATTGGCTTAGCGGACACTTCTGGTTTCGAATCTTTAAGATATATGAAGCCAGCTATAGCGCCAGCAACAATAGCGATGGGCAGGGCAACCTTAAAAATAAAACGAGAAAGGATGGATATGGCACTCATGTAAACGACCTTATCTAAGTAAAAAAAGCACAGCGGCTTTTGAATCTAATAAAAATTAGGGCTAAATAGTACATTAACGCTTGCGGATTTGATATTTGTGATTGTGCGGTAGTTGTGGTCTTTACGCATTATTTACTCGGTCAATTCACAGATTAGAAGTTCTGACGAGATACAAGAGTTTGCGCCCAGACAGAGGCAGCTTATAATGGAGCATATGATCCACTAATGTAAGTAACTGGGCGACATCAATGCCATCACAAGACTATAACGATTATCGACGCGAATACGAAGCCGAAGGGCTGCGTAGACAAGACCTCGCGTTGGACCCATGGCAGCAATTTGGTACTTGGTTAATGCAAGCCACAAGCGCATGTCCGCTGGATGCCACCTCTATGTCTTTGGCAACCGTGTCGGCTTGCGGCATGCCCAGCGCCCGCATTGTGCTGATGAAAAGCTATGATGTTCAGGGGTTGGTTTGGTACACCGATAGCCGCAGTCATAAAGGCCAAGACTTGGCCAGCAATCCACAGGCATCAGTGTTGTTTTATTGGCAGCCTCTGGAGCGGCAAGTGCGTATTTCGGGTAAGGTGGTGATGTTGCCAGACGCGACAGCCGATGCATACTTCCAGAGCCGCCCTAGGGCAAGCCAGTTAAGTGCAGCGGCCACTGCGCAAAGCCAAGTGGTTAGTGGATCAGCAGAGCTGCAAACCAATGTACATTCTCTCGACCAACAAACCCTAGAAACACAGGTCGAGCGCCCTAAGCCGTGGGTAGGTTATTGTTTGCAGCCCACTCATTTTGAGTTTTGGCAGGGGCGCCCCAGCCGTTTGCATGATCGTTTTCGGTATCAGTACGGTGTTGATGGCTGGTCTATTGATCGTTTGGCACCCTAATTATTATGTCTAAAAACTCAATTCCATCCCCGTCATCAGCCATGGCGAGCCACTTTGGTGATCTCAATATTTGTCGGGTACCGCTAGATCTCAAACAAACGTTGCTGGCATTTGATCAAGGCGATTTGCTGGCCTTGGATTATATCCATGAGCAGCAATTGTTGCAGCCCCATAGCCGAGTGCTGCTGGTGAACGAGCCCTTTGCCGCCGTCACCTGTGGCCTAACAGCGGCGGTGAAGACGCTCACTGGTGGTGTACCGACTTTGTGGAGTGATTCGCATATTGCCCAGCAAGCGTTGGCGTACAATACGCAACATAATAATTTGCCATTAGCAGATTTTGTGCCGGCCCATGAAACCCCTCAAGGTGCGTTCGATTTGGTGGTGTTGAAATTGCCAAAAAGCCATCGATTATTAAAAGACCAAGTGGCTCGTCTATTGCCACAGTTGGCTGCGGGTACAACCATCATCATGCCGGTGATGGTAAAGCACTTAGACACTCCGTTGTTTGAATTGTTGGAATCTTTGTTGGGCCCGCTAACGACCAGTTTGGCACGCAAAAAGGCACGTTTAGTGCTGGCTGCAAAGAGAGAGGTTGGTGGCGGCGAGAGCCCTCCTGCACAAACACACTGCTGGTCGGTGGAGGGCTTAGGTCTAACCCTAGATCACTATAGCGGGGTGTTTAGCCCGACACGATTAGACCCGGGTGCGCAGGTATTGCTGGAAAATTTCCCCGACGGCAACTATCAACATATTATCGACTTGGGCTGTGGTAACGGCGTGCAGGCCATCATGGCCGCTAAAAAATGGTCTCAAAGCCAAGTGATTGGCGTAGATGAATCCTTTATGGCAGTGGCCTCAGCTACCAATAACGCCTTAGTCAATAGCGTCGGGACGCAGTGCCGTTTTTTAACTAACGATTGTCTTACTGATATGGACCCACGGTCGGCTGATTTGATCTTGTGCAATCCGCCTTTTCACCAAGAGCGCGTGGTGGGCGATCAAATTGCCATGCGTATGTTTGCTCAAGCCGCACAAGTGCTTACCGCAGACGGTGAACTATGGGTGGTGGGTAATCGGCATTTAGGTTATCACGCTAAACTCAAACGTTGGTTTAAGCAGGTGCAGCAGATCGGTTCACACCCAAAGTTCGTGGTGTTAAAGGCAAGGCTCTAAGGCTTGGAGTTAAGTGTGGCGCCGGTAATGTCGGGGTTGTAGTTGGCAGGCACTTTACCTATTTTGGTGCGATAAAAGTCGGCAATGGTTTGCATGTCAACATCCATGTCATCAGTGGTGTTGAGCATTTTTCCAATGCCACCAATTTTGGTGGAAAAATCAAAATAAGCCAGGGCAATAGGTACCTTTGCGCCTTTGGCCATATGATAAAACCCAGTCTTCCAGCGTGGAACGGTTGACCGCGTACCTTCGGGAGCAATAGCCATAACTAGGTTAGGGTTGTTGTTAAACGTCTCTATCGACCCTTCAACAAAATTCCGACTAGCTTTACGGTCTAAAGGAATACCGCCTAACCAGCGCATGAAAGGCCCCATTGGTCCTTTGAATAAGGTGTGCTTGCCAATAAAATAGACGCGAAGCTGCAGGTGAAAGGCCATGGTAATGCCAAGTGGAAAATCCCAGTTTGAAGTGTGGGGGGCTGCAATAATAAGATAACTGCCGGTGGCGGGTGCAACGTTGATAACTTTCCAGCCGGTGAGTTTCAAAATCAGCCAAGATAAGCCCCTAATTAGGTGGATAATACCTAGGGTATCGTGAATAGTAAAATGCATGGAAATTAGAGCCTAGAAGCGATTTTTGCGGTATTATAGCAGGTTGCTCAAGCTCATGAGTTAAGTTTAATTATTGACGCCCTAAATAAGACTGTTATTAGGGCATTTTGGAGTATCAAATGAAAATTGCCGAAAACAGCGTAGCGAGCTTCCACTACACCCTAACCAATGGCGCGGGTGAGCTAGTGGATACCTCACGCGAAGGCGAACCATTACCGTATTTGCATGGAGCAAACAACATCGTTCAAGGCCTAGAAGAAGCCCTAGAAGGCAAACAAGTGGGTGACAAGCTGCAAGTAGAAGTGCCGCCTCACAAAGGCTACGGCGAATACATGGAAGAAATGGTGCAGCAGGTAGAGCGTGAAATGTTTTCTGGCATCGACACCTTAGAAGTAGGTATGCAGTTCCACGCCGAAGGCGATTCTGGCCAGCAGCATGTTGTCACCATTACTGCAGTTGATGGCGACAAAGTAAGCGTTGACGGCAACCACGATCTGGCCGGCGAAACCCTCAATTTTGACGTAGAAGTGATGGCTATTCGTGAAGCCACAGCCGATGAATTATCTGCTGGTCATATCCACGGACCTGGTTGTAATCACTAACACGGTTTTTGGCAACGTACTTTTTTCATCCCACCTTTTTTAGAGCGCCACATCGACATTATGGAAAAGACATATAACCCCAGCGCCATTGAGCAACAGTGGTACCAGCAATGGGAAGATAACAATTACTTCGCTCCCTCCGGTGAGGGCACGCCTTACAGTATTGTTATCCCTCCGCCTAATGTCACGGGTAGTTTGCATATGGGCCATGCTTTCCAAGATACCATCATGGATACCTTGACGCGTTTTAAGCGCATGCAAGGCCATGATACCTTGTGGCAGGTCGGTACCGATCATGCAGGTATTGCTACCCAAATGTTGGTGGAGCGTAAAGTTCAAGCCGAAGAAGGCAAAACCCGCCATCAACTCGGGCGTGATAAGTTTCTGGAAAAAGTCTGGGACTGGAAAAATGAATCAGGCGGCACTATTACCCGCCAGCTTCGTCGTATGGGCGCCAGTGTCGATTGGAGCCGTGAGCGCTTCACCATGGACGACGGCTTTTATACTGCGGTGCAAGAAGCCTTTGTACGTTTGTACGACGATGGACTCATATACCGCGGCAAACGGTTAGTCAACTGGGACCCCAAGCTACACACGGCCATTTCGGACCTAGAGGTTATTTCTACTGACGAAAAAGGCCATTTGTGGCATTTGCGTTATCCGCTAGCAGAAGGTGCTACGACCGCCGATGGTAAAGACCATTTAGTCGTCGCCACCACGCGTCCAGAGACCATGCTAGGTGATGCCGCCGTGGCGGTACATCCTAAGGATGAGCGTTACCAACACCTTATAGGCACCTTCATTGAGCTACCCTTGGTGGGTCGTTTAATTCCGGTCATTGCTGATGATTACGTTGATATGGAATTTGGTACGGGTTGTGTAAAAATCACCCCAGCCCACGACTTTAATGACTACGCCATGGGTCAGCGCCACGACCTAGGTATGATTAACGTATTGGATCACGATGCTGCCATCGTGCAGGTGCCGGACGTATATACCACCGCTGGTAAGGTGGTTGAAAAACATGATGAAACGGTGCCGACCGCATACCGTGGTTTGGATCGTTATGATGCCCGTAAACAAATGGTGGCCGACCTAGATGCGGCTGGTTTGTTAGAAGAAATCGAAGGTCATGGCTTAAAGGTGCCTCGTGGTGATCGCTCTGGTCTGGTTATTGAACCGTTGTTAACAGACCAGTGGTTTGTGAGCACTAAGCCATTGGCTGAACCTGCTGTTGAAGCGGTAGAAGATGGGCGTATCGAATTTGTGCCCAAGCAGTGGGAAAACACTTATTTTTCTTGGATGCGTGACATTCAAGATTGGTGTATTTCGCGTCAGCTTTGGTGGGGCCACCGTATCCCTGCTTGGTACGACGACGAAGGCAACTTCTACGTGGGGCGCAGCGAACAAGAAGTGCGTGATAAGCACGAGCTGGGCGATATTAATCTAAAGCAAGATGAAGACGTGCTCGACACTTGGTTCTCTTCTGGCTTATGGACCTTTGCTACCCTAGGCTGGCCAGACGCCACCGAAGCCTTAAAAAAATACCACCCCACCGAGGTGTTGGTGACTGGCTTTGACATTATTTTCTTCTGGGTGGCACGCATGATCATGATGACCATGCACCTCACCAAAGACGAAACCGGCGAAGCTCAAGTGCCGTTTAAAACCGTGTATGTTCACGGTCTAGTGCGTGACCAAGATGGCGACAAAATGTCCAAGTCGAAAGGTAACGTCATTGATCCACTCGACTTGATTGATGGTATTGAGCTGGATGCGCTACTCGAAAAGCGCACTGGCAACATGATGCAGCCGCAGTTGGCCAAAAAAATCGAAAAACAAACCCTAAAGCACTTTCCAGACGGCATTGCCTCTTATGGCACTGACGCCTTGCGTTTTACCTTATGTTCGTTGGCCTCAACAGGACGTGACATTAAGTTTGACCTGGGCCGTATCGAAGGTAATCGAAACTTCTGTAACAAAATTTGGAATGCCACCAACTATGTGCTGATGAACTGCGAAGAGCAGGACTGTGGTCAAGCCGGTGGTGAGGTTGAGCTAAGTTTGGCCGATCGCTGGATTCGCTCACGCTTGCAGCAAACCGAGCAAAAAGTGATCGAGTCTATGGGTCTGTACCGCTTTGATCATGCTGCTGAAGCCTTGTACCACTTTATTTGGAACGAGTACTGCGATTGGTACTTGGAGTTGTCTAAGCCCGTATTGTGGGATGACAATGCCACTGCGGAGCAATTGCGTGGTACGCGTCGCACCTTAGTGCGGGTATTGGAAGCCGTGTTGCGCTTGGCGCATCCGCTCATGCCGTACATTACCGAAGAGATTTGGCAGCGTGTGAAAGGTTTGGCAGGCACTGAGGGCGACAGCATCATGTTGCAGCCCTACCCGGTGCCAGACGACAGTAAACGTGATGAAACCGCCGAAGCAGACTTAAATTGGGTGCGCGGCATTATTGACGGCATTCGTAACATCCGAGGCGAAATGAACATTGCTCCGGGTAAACCTATCCCTGTATTGCTTAACAAAGCCAGCGCGGCGGATCAGGAACGGTTACGCAGTAATAGCCAGTTCCTCATTAAACTCACCAAGCTAGAAAGCATCACCTTGCTAGATGTGGGCACGGAAGCGCCGTTGAGTGCAACCGCACTCGTGGGTGAGCTAGAAGTGTTAGTGCCCATGGCTGGACTCATCGACAAAGGTGCCGAGCTTGCGCGCTTAAACAAAGAGCTAGGTAGGCTGCAGGGTGAAATTAAACGCCTTGGTGGTAAGTTAGGTAACGCTAAGTTTGTTGATAAAGCGCCTGCGCAAGTCATTGAAAAAGAACGTGCGAAGTTACGGGATGCAGAATCTGCAGCGAGTACCTTGCAGCAACAAGTGGCTAAAATTCAGGCGATTTAGGCGACAGCGGTTAAGGTAAAGGTATTACAGCAGGGCTGTCTGCGTATTTATTGGCTTTTCTTAGTTTAAGGTGCTAAACTTTGTTTCGCACTAGCCTGACCGTTATGTGTGTAGACCCATAACCGTAAATTTGCGCAGTAACAGATGTCATCTGTTTGAGAACCCGCGCAGATGAAGGCGGTTTATCAAATTAATTTAGTAGCAAAGAGTAAAGATATGAGCAAAGGTACAGTGAAGTGGTTTAACGCCGATAAAGGTTTCGGTTTCATCACTCCAGAAGACGGTGGTAAGGATTTATTCGTACACCATTCTGAAATCCGCAATGGCGGCGGTTACGCCACTTTGAACGACGGTCAAGCCGTAGAATTTGAAGTTGGCCAAGGCCAAAAAGGCCCATGTGCCAACAATGTTGTTCCTTCTTAATTCGTTAAGAAAATAACATTGAGAAAACGCCACTTTATAGTGGCGTTTTTTTCGCCTGTAGAAAAGTTGACCGATCCAGCAGGTGTAAGGTAAAACCATGGTTCTTGATTGCATAATAGAGACCTAACATGAGCCAACCCACCGAACCCCAGTTTGACCGTAATCAAAACGCCTTTATGGACGCCTTGTATTGGTACGGTGTAGCGACCTTGTTTCGGGCGCCTCATAACCCCAACCCTCATGATTGCGACATCGCCTTAGTAGGTGTGCCTCACAGCAGTGGCAACGGTACCACCGAGCGAGACCAGCACCTTGGGCCCAGAGCTGTGCGTAATGTGTCGGCTAATGGCCGCCGTGTACATATGAATTTTGAGCTAGACCCTTGGAAAGCATGCCGTATCAATGACTTAGGTGATGTGCCGCTGACACACATGAATGACAATGAAGTGTCTATCCAGCATATTACCGACTACTATGCCAAGATAGATACAGCGGGTACGAGGCCTGTGTCTGTGGGTGGCGACCATTCGGTGACGGGCGGCATCTTACAAGCCTTAGGTGGTCCTCAATCGAAACTCACTGGCGGGCAACCCGCCTGTATCTTACATTTTGACGCCCATACCGACTGCTTTAGCAATATGAAACACTTTTTAGGGGCTAAAAAATCGGCCGCCCATTGGGCTTCGTACTTGGTGCAGCAAGGTAATGTGGACGCTCACCACAGTGTGCAGGTGGGTATTCGTGGTAACGCTCGCACCTTAGATTGGTTACAGCCGAGTTACGAGCATGGCTACGAGGTGATTACCATGGATCGGTATAATCAAATTGGTGCGCAGCAAAGCATTGATATCATTCAGCAGCGCATTGGTAATCGGCCCGTGTACATCACCTTTGATTTGGATTGTTTGGATCCTACCGTGGCCCCTGGCGTGTCTAACATTGAGGCTGGATGTCAAGGGTTTTTGATGGATCAAGTGATGCAGTTGCTGCAGGCCACCCGCGGTATGAATATCATTGGTGGTGACGTGGTGTGTTTAATGCCGACCAAAGACAGCCCTAATAATATTACTTCTATGGTGGCTACTGCCATTATGTTTGAAATGATTAGCCTGATCGCAGACCGTCAGCTGGCAAGCTAAAGCTTGTGGTACTGCATGCTGCGGCCTTGCTGCTGATAGCTGCGGTAGTGCTGGCGGGTAATGAGGACCATTTCTGGGTCTTGGATCACTACTTCGATGATACGTTCAAACACCGCAGGAGCCAGTTGCTGGCTCAGGTTTAGGCAAATATCAGGCTGCTTTGGGTATGTGTCTTCGGGCGTGTTCGGGTGGCCGAGAACGACCGGCGCTGCGCCTGCATCGCCAGCGCATATATGAGCAATAAATGAATCTGGTTTAAAGGCCCATATATATTCGTCTAGGTGGCTAGCTTCAGCGTCGTCGCGGCACTGAATGTATACCTCTTGGCCGCTGCCTACGGCTTTTTCCAACAAGCGGCACAGCAGCGGGTAGCGGCTGGCCGGATCGTCGGACTTGAGCTGATAAAAATCGGCCCGTTGCATGCCTATACCTGATTCACAAGGTGCTGAACCAGTAGCGGAACGCAACGGCCTGTGGAGCCTTTCTTGGCCCCAGAAGTCCAGGCAGTGCCGGCAATATCGAGGTGTGCCCAAGTATAGCTTTCGGTAAAGCGAGACAAGAAGCAAGCGGCGGTAATAGTACCCGCTGAGCGGCCACCGATATTGCCTAGGTCGGCAAAATTGCTTTCTAGCTGCTCTTGATACTCCTCACCCATAGGCAACTGCCAAGCCGCGTCGAAGGCTTGTTTGCCAGCATCCATTAGGCTCGCAGCAAAGGCGTCGTCGTTGCTTAATACCGCGCTGGTATGATGGCCAAGAGCGATAATGCAGGCACCGGTGAGGGTGGCTACGTCAACTACAGTACTGGGGTTGAATCGTTCGGCATAGGTGAGGGCGTCACATAATACTAAACGGCCTTCCGCGTCGGTGTTGAGCACTTCTACGGTTTTACCAGACATAGTGGTGTAAATGTCGCCGGGTTTAGAGGCGGTGCTAGAGGGCATGTTCTCGGCACTGGCAAGAATTGCCACCACGTTGGCCTTTAAATCCATATCGATGATGGCCTGCATAGCACCAATAACGCTAGCTGCGCCACACATGTCATACTTCATTTCATCCATGCCTGCGCCAGGCTTTATGCTAATGCCGCCCGAATCAAAGGTAATGCCCTTGCCGATGAGTACGTGAGGTGCTGCACCTTCAGTACCGCCTTGATAGTTAACGATGATCAATTTTGAGGGTTCGGCACTGCCTTTACCTACAGACAATAAAGAGTGCATGCCCAGGCTTTCCATCTCGGCTTCTTCTAATACTTGGGTGGTTACTTTGCTGGAATTAGCGGCCAGTTTATGGCCCTGCTCGGCAAGGTAACTTGGCGTACACACATTGCCTGGAAGGTTGCCTAGGTCGCGACATAGGTCCATGCCATGGGCCGTGGCTGTGGATTGCTCAAGTTGAGTTTGGCTACTGGCATCGGCAATCAAGGTCATGCTAGGCAAGGTGGGCTGTGGCTTGGCATCTGATTTAAACTGGTCAAAGCGGTAACAAGCTTGGACTAAGGCTTCTATGCTTAAGCGTACCTTGCTGGCTGTGTCTAGGTCAGCACTGTCTACGTTAGTTAGCTGGTTTAGTACACTGGTGCCAGGGTTGGTTTTAATTTGACTCCAAGCAGCTTGTGTCAGTTGGCCAAATTTACGGCCGTTAAGCTTGGCGGGGTCGCCAGAACCAATTACTAAGATGCGATCTGGCCCAGCACCCGGATGCAAAAATAATTGACTGCTTTTGAACTTGCTGGTTAAGTCGCCGCTGTTTATCGCTTGGCGAATAGCGCCGTTAAGCAATTGGTCAGCTGCTTCTAAACTAGCTGATAGAACGGGTTCGCTATCTTCGATGGCGGCCAAAGGTAAAATGAGGCTAGATGCGGTGTTAAAATCTAAGGCATCCTGTTGTAAAGAAAATTCCATGTTGTCTCCAAGACAAGTGCGTGGCAGCGTGGTCGATATTGAGGTTGCTTCAGAGTTTGAAGCCAGGTCAAAATTCTACGCCAAATTTAGCTTAGGCTCTAGTGGGGTATTGGCTTTAAATGGTATTAAATCTGATACACTTAGGCCATTGTTCAGCTATACGTACCTAAAGAAGCCGTCACCTTGTCTATAATTACTCGTTATATCAACCGCGAAGTGCTGGTTAGTGCTTTAGCCGTGAGCATGGTGTTGCTGCTTATTATTTCTAGTAGTCGCTTTGCCCACTACCTCAGTAAAGCGGTGACCGGCGAGCTCGATGCCCAAGCGGTGGTGGAAATTATCATCAACCTGTTGCCTGCGTACTTGAGCACTTTGTTGCCACTGGGTGGTTTTTTGGCAGTGTTGTTAACCTTGGGTCGGCTGAGTGTTGATAACGAACTGACAGTATTGTTTGCCAATGGGGTGAGCCAAGCGCAGCTGGTTAAAGTGGTGTTAGTTCCTTTGTCTATTCTGGCCTTGCTAGTGGCTTTTTTAAGCCTTTGGCTGGCCCCTGAAACCTCCCGTAACGTAGAGCAGGTGTTGTACCAACAATCCCACGAAGCCGAGTTCGATAGTATTGTTGCTGGCCGTTTTCAAGGCAATATAGCGCGCCAGGTAATTTATGCCGAAGGCATGAGCGATGACCGCCAACAGTTACAAAATGTATTTGTCTTTAATCGCCCGGCGTCAGGCGCGGCGCCGGTGGTGATTAAATCTACATCGGCACGGCAAGTGTTCGATGAACAATTTCAAAGCCGTTATTTATTATTAAAAAATGGCTCTAGAACCGAAGGCGAGCCCGGGCAGTTAGATTACACCATCACTCACTTTGAAGAGTTAGCAGTACGACTCTATACCAAAGAGTTAGAAATTAATATTACTCGCGGGTTTACTTTACCTACAAATTTACTAATAGGTTCCCCTGTGGCCGACCATCGGGCGCAACTATATTGGCGTGTTTCGTTGCCGCTAATGACCCTTGTCGTGAGTTTTATCGCCATTGCCTTGGGCCAAGTAAACCCACGTAAAGGCCGCTTTACGCGACTACTGCCAGCCATTTTAGTCTACCTAATGTATTTGTCGGCACTCACCAGTTTTCGAGATGACATGTCTAAAGGCTTGGCGGGTGCCGATATTAAAATTGTGGCTTTGCATGCAGGTTTCTTGGTTATAGGCTTGTTATTGTTATTTGCAGGGCCGTTTATACGTTCTATGGTTGGTCGTTTACGACATCAGGAAAATCATCATGCGCCTACTTGATTGGTACATCGCAAAACACATCTGGGCGGCAGTGGCCATAGTGCTGTTGGTGATTCTTGGGCTCGATTTAATGACGGCACTGGGCAGTGAATTAGATGCTCTCGACCATGGTGCTAGTTTTAGCCAAGTGCTGACTTATATTGCTTTAACTGTGCCTAGGCGGGTGTATGAGTTTATGCCATTAACGGTGTTGGTGGGCTGCTTAGTCGGCTTAGGTACATTAGCTAACAATAGTGAGCTCACGGTGATGCGAGCCGCGGGAGTATCGCTTCTGCGTATCGTCCGGTCGGTAGTGCAAGCGGTTGCAGTATTTGTGGTTTTTGCAGGCCTTATGGGTGAGTTTGTGGCCCCTAATAGCCAGCAAATGGCCGAGGCTCAGCAAGCCCAATATAAGGGGGTGGCGTCTAGCAAAGGCTTCTGGCTGCGCGATAATGAAGATTATATATTTGTGCGCTCGGTTCGAACTGATGGCACCTTAGAGGGCATCTCGCGGTACCGTTTTGAACTACAAGACTGGCAGCAAACACTGCTTGCACAAGGGGCTGTCTATACGCATGGCACTTGGGCTTTGCATAACATACAGGTGGTCGCGCTTAAAGATCAGCAGTTGCAGCAGCTGACCCACTCACAGGCACCGTGGGCAGTTACTTTGGAGCCTCATTTGTTATCGATCTTAAGTATGGACCCGCAGCATTTGGCGATTACAGACCTTGTGGGTTATAGCCAGTACTTAAATCAAAGTGGTTTAGATGCGGCGCCCTACGAGCTCGCTTTTTGGAAAAAAATACTCCAGCCTCTGGCCACCTTGGCCTTGGTGTTTGTGGCTATATCGTTTGTTTTTGGTTCCACCCGTTCGGTGACTCTAGGTCAGCGTGTGCTGGTGGGTGTAATAGTGGGCTTGGCCTTTAACTATGCCCAAGAAGTGCTAGGGCCAGCCAGTAGCGTGTTTGGCTTTACCCCGTTGCTGGCCTATCTGTTGCCGATCATGGTTTGTGTGGCGGGTGGCGCGTGGCTGCTGCGCAGGGCCGGTTAGTTATGGTTGTTTTGGCAGCTGTACGATACGGCTGTTCGACCAGCGGTCATGCCAGCTGAGATTGTTGGCGTCGACCAAAATCCACCAGTAGCCTAAACCCAAGGCTAGGGCAGAGAATATAGCACCCATAAAGCGCAATAAAGACTGCTTAGCGTCAAGCGCCTGACCTTCGTCCGTCTCTACTCGAAGTCGCCAAGCAATCATACCTAAAGTTTGTCCGGAACGGGTCCAAAACAGTGCAAAAAACAAAAAGGTGACCAAAAAAATGGTGCTGTTAAATAACGGCCCCGACACCGCTTCGCCATCGTTAAATGCTATAAACACGTAACCTACCAGCATCCAAACAGCGACGACGAGTAATGTGTCGTACATCATTGCCATTAGGCGCTTTACTAAGCTGGCGTTGGGCAAATTATGGCTTTTAAAACGTCGACTCATATTAGTTGACCGCAGTGCTTGTATAGCTGGTGGCGTACTCTTGGTACAAAGCATCACCTTGGCTTAGGTTGTCTCCTAGTTTGATGGTCAAACGCGTCACCATAGCGGCCGCTGTGGCGTGACCGTTTTGTGCAGCCACCTTGAGCCATGCATACGCCTGACGATCAGAATCTAAACCGGCTTGGCTAACTTGGGCAAAGTGCATGGTGCCTAAAAAGAACATGCTGTCGATGTGGCCGGCCTTGGCGTTAGCTAAATAGCCGGCTTCGGCTCTAACAAAATCTTGCTCAGTGCCCAAACCAAAGTTGTGGGCTCGTGCCAAATTCATGCGGCCGTCCATGTGGCCTTGGTCGGCGGCTTTTTTATACCAAGTGTATGCAGCTTGTGGGTTAATGTTGTGACCTTGGCCAAATTCGTACATGCGGCCCAGTCGATTTTGCGCTTGGGCATTACCCGATTTAGCCAATGGTTCGAGGGTGATCAGCTCGACCTTGTACTCACGGTTAAGGATGTCGCCTAAATTAGCCAATGCAGCCAGGTGCCCCACGCGAGCACCCGCCTCAAAATAGGTTTTAGCTAGGGCGATGTCGATATTCACGCCCACGCCTTGTAAATACATTTCACCGAGTAAATTGATCGCATTCGCATTGCCAGCTTTGGCAAGTGGTTGTAGCTCTGTAATGGCAGCAGAATAATCGGCTGCAGCATAGTGCTTTTTGGCTTGTTTAAAGCTTGCGGCATGGGCGGGTAAAGCGCACATGGCAACGATGGTTGCGCCGACGAGCAATCGAGAAAATGAGTTCATGTGCTAAATCACTAGATTAAAAACGGACGCCTATAATACCATAAAGTGCTAAATAGTCGTATGCTTTGGGTTCGATTTTCCCATAGTTGATTTCTTTTTTCGTCATAACTGCATATGATAATGCCACCTTGGAATGGAGTGAGAACAATAATGCATTCAGAGCAAATTACGCGTTGCAGTTGGCCTACAAAAGACGCCATATACGTCACCTACCATGATCAAGAGTGGGGGCGTCCGGTGCATGAAGATGTGCGCCTGTTCGAACAGCTGGTGTTGGAGGGTGCGCAGGCCGGATTATCGTGGATCACCATTCTCAAGCGGCGCCATCACTATAAGCGTGTGTTTTGTAACTACGACTTAGCCAGATTAGCGGCCTTCACACCTGACGATATTGCTCACGCTTTGCAAGACCAAGGCATTATTCGCAACCGCCTCAAAGTACAAAGTGTGGTTAATAACGCCTCCAAGTTTATTGCCGTGCAGCAAGAATTTGGCAGTTTCGATGCCTATATATGGGGTTTTGTTAATGGCCAGACCATCGTCAACGAATTTACCCAAGACAGCCAAATTCCGGCCCAAACCGGACTCTCCGCCAACATTGCCAAAGATTTAAAAGCCCGCGGATTTAAATTTGTTGGTCCCATAGGTATTTATGCGTACATGCAATCCATAGGCATGGTTAACGATCATTTGGTGGGTTGCTTTTGCTACTCACAATGTAGCTAGGAACACATATGAAAAAAATAATGCAGTGGTTTTTGGCTGTTGTTAGCACCGTTTTAGTGACCGCATTTTTGTGGGTGACCTATCAGCAAGCCAACGATCTGGTGCACTACCCGTTGGAAACTCGTAGCCCGCCCAAACACTCGCTGAATGACTTTGATCTCCAAGTGAGTGAGGTTGTGCGCATTAATCAGGACGGCCAACAATTACATGGCTACTTCTCAAGCGCTCACAATGGCGCCTACGTTATGCTGCAACATGGCTTTAAGGCCGACCGCAGTTATATGTTTGAAGAAGCTGAAATGTTGCAAGATGCAGGCTACGGCCTGTTAATTAGTAGTGTGAGGGCTCATGACCTGAACGATGGTGATGAAATCAGCTTTGGCGTTCGAGAAATGGATGACCTACAAACTTGGTACAACTACTTGATCGACGAACAAGGCGCTCATGCTGACAAGGTTGGCTTGCTAGGCAATTCCATGGGTGCTGCCATGGCCATAGAATTTGCGGCTCAAAATCAGGCGATTGCCGCGGTGGTGGCAGTGAGCCCATTTTCGTCATTACAGGACACCATTAACGTGTCGGTTGAATATTTTACTGGCTTGCCTGCATTCCCTTTTGCGCCGATGATTTCTATATGGGCTGAGACCATACTAGGCATGGATGTAGAACAAGCTGACGCCACCAAGGCCGCCGCTAAGCTTTGTAATACCCCTTTGTTTATTATGCAAGGTGGCAAAGATATTGTGGTTTCTGTAGACAGCGGTCAGTGGATTTTTGATGCGGCTTGTGGCGAAAAAGAGCTGTGGTATGAAGCACAACTTGGGCACACTAAGTTTGATACCAAAAAACCCGACGAATATGCCCGTCGGGTGGTGGCCTTTTTTGATGACGCATTGCTTTAGTTGGGCCGTGCGTTAGAAGCGAGAACTGATACTTACACTGTAACCCGAAGAGGTTGCAGTAGTGCTGCTTTTGTCCAAGCTGGAAACGCTGGATTTATAGCCTAGGTTTAAAATCAATACATCCATCACTGGCAAGCTAAAGTTCACCCCGAACTCTAAATCATCGAGTAGGTTTGAGGTACTGGTGCCGGCCTTAAGGACTAAGTCGGATGCGCCGCCTAAACTCATGTGGTGCATAGCGCCAAGCATAAACAAGGTTTCACTATTATTGGTAACGGTGGCTTTATTAGCGCTAAAGTAGGTGGAGGTGGCGTCATCTAAGCGATAACGCACGCCAATGTCGGTGTAATTGATGCTAGTAGACGAATTCACTTTGGCGCTGCGGTAGCCAAGCATGAGCCCGAGTTGGCTGCTGATGGCCATGTCTGCGCCTATCTTTGTGCCTGTGCCACTGGTGGTGTAGCGTGTGCTATTGATGTAAATGGCACCACTATTGTTAATTAAGCCAATATGGGCGTTGCTGCTAGCGGCCATGCTGGTGGTGGGCACTGCTAGGCAGGTGGCTAAACACGTCAAGCGTGTCAGCGAGTTGAGTGTGCGCATAAATTTCCTCCTTTATGAATATGGCAGTTGAGTGCGTAGCCATTATGGTCTTGTCTTAACATGAGTGCAATTGTGTCGCGTGTATTAGTTTCGCTCACTTAGCGTAAATAATGCTCACCCAGCAGCTACTCAAAATCTTGTACTATGGCGCCATTGCTACAAACAATTCTTGGACGCCAATTAAATGAACATAACCCATAGTTTTTCACCTAGTCGCGTATCTTATGCGCCGGTTTATCAAAATGCCTCTGTGGCAGGGTTGTGTTGTCCGGTGTGTGGCAGTCGCCAAGAGGACGATCTACAAGCCTTGCACCCGTGTGAGCATTTGGCTTGTGTGTACGACCAAGAAGCACAAGAGTTTAGTTATCAAAGTGCCAGCTTTAAGCAACGTCGGGCAGAATCTGCAGTTAACTTGCCCGAAGAACTAGATGCCTACGCCTTAGCCAAGCTTGGTTACGGCGATGAGCTACTGGCTTTGGACTTCACCCGTGCCGGTTGCTGGAGTCGCGAGCTGTTTGCGTTTGATTTCACAGCCAGCGAATAGATTGAGTGTAAGGTTCTTGTTGCAGTCCCCCTTTGATTACTCTTTAATAGGCCTTGTTTTTTAAAACTGGGTCGCGAAAATTGTTACAAGATAACCATCAATTAGTCAGCATTGAATCTGAAGACGACACCGGTGTTGTTTTACAAGTCCACCTGTGGCCGGTCACTGACGCCACTGGGTGGGTGCATATCATGCACGGTGTAGGTGAGCATGGTGCTAGATACGGTGCTCTAGCCAGAGCGCTCAATGCCGCAGGATACAACGTGAGTGTCGGTGACTATCGTGGCCACGGCTTAACTTGTGTATCTGATTCACAGCGTGGACACGTTGCTGCCCACGATGGGTGGAATAAGCTTGTCGCTGATCAAGCGACCATCATTGGGCACTTGCAAGCGCAATGGGTACAGCCGTTAACGCTTTTTGGCCACAGTATGGGTACCTTTGTGGCTACACATGTGGTGCAGCGATATGCCAAGCGATTAAAACCCCACCTCAGCGGTTTAGTACTTTCCTCCAGTAGTTATAGACCTCCTTGGTTATATCGTATAGGCCTTATTCCAACGGTATTTGAACGATGGCGGCAAGGGCCTTTGGGCTACAGTAAATTATTGGATCGATTAACCTTTGGTTATTTTAATAACGCCTTTAAGCCCGCACGCACGCCTAAAGATTGGATAAGTTCTGATAATGCAGTGGTTGATGCTTATATAGCAGACCCCTTGGCCGGCCACGGCATAAACAATCAATTTTGGTTCGATTGGCTAAATGGTCTATCGGACCTGCATGATCCAGGGTCTATGGCCAAAATTGATCCTAACTTACCCATTTATATGTTTTCTGGGGCCAAGGATCCTGTGGGCAATCAAGGTAGTTATGTAGTGGCTTTGGAAAGGGCTCTAAAAAGAGCGGGTGCTCAAGACGTGACTTACAAACTCTACCCCAACGGCCGTCATGAAATGATTAATGAGCCCAACAAACAACAAGTGATTGCCGATCTATTGGCTTGGTTGGGTAAGCAATCATGACCCCAGAATACGCCGTAGAACGTTTTGTTGTAGCGCACACAGATGCCTTAGTGCTGCTCTGGCACGAGTGTGGCCTTACCAAACCCTGGAATGATCCCCATATAGACATCGAGCGTAAACTCAAAGACCCTGTGGGTGGCTTGTTTGTGGTGCGTGATAAAGAATCGGTAGTGGCCAGCGTGATGTTAGGCTATGACGGCCATCGCGGTAGCGTATATTACCTAGCCGTACACCCAGCCTATCAAGGGCGAGGTTTGGGACGATTGCTGATGGCTTATTGTGAAGCCTTTTTGTTGGCACTTGAGTGCCCAAAAATTAATCTTTATGTGCGAGATAGTAACCTTAAGGTGTTGGAGTTTTACGATCACTTAGGCTACGCTATAGACCCATCTATGGTGCTTGGCAAGAGACTTATTGCGGATCATTAAGCCTGTATTAAATTAAGGATAAATATATGACATTAGCCACTTGGCTGTCATTGGTGGCTATTTGTTGTTTGGGTGCCATGTCTCCGGGCCCAAGTTTAGCCGTGGTGTTACGCCATACGATCAGCAATGGCCGTTCTCATGGTATTGCCACAGCGGTGAGTCATGCTGTAGGTGTGGCTTTGTGGGCTTTGCTCACGGTATGGGGTTTGGCGGTATTGGTGGTTGAGTGGCCTCTGGCCTACAAGTTGCTCACATACGCAGGTGCAAGCTATTTGATGTGGATGGGAATTAAAGCACTTCGCTCAAAGGGCGCTGGCCCGATGCACGTTGAAACCATTGTCGCTCCAATTAGTGAGGCTGCTAGAGATGGCCTCATGGTGTCACTACTTAACCCAAAATTGGCATTATTCTTTATAGCTCTATTCTCTCAGTTTGTTTCCGCAGAACTAATACTGGCGGACAAGCTGATTATGACTGGTACGGCTTCAGTGATTGATGCCGTTTGGTACGTAATTGTGGCAGTGGCCTTGTCCCATTCCAAAGTGCTGGAAAAGCTGCAGAAAAAATCCGCCGTAATCGACAAAATTAGTGGTGTCATTTTGCTTGGTTTAGCTCTGCGGGTGCTGACTCTTTAGACTTCGCTAATTTTTAACCAGTTATTAGCGGGGTATTCGCAAACGCCATCTATCAAGTGCAGGGTAAATGCCTGGCGAGAGTGTTTAGATGCGTTAGCGGCACTGTAGTGAGGTAATTGACCATGCAAAATAATGAGCGTGCCGGCAGGAACTGCAAGCAGTGTCAGAGGATCTTCAGGCCATGGGCTGGTGTCTAAAATTTCAAACTCGGTGCCACCTTTTTCAGAGCGCTTAAATCGTTGCTTCAAGGAGATCTCGTGTCCTCCTGGTATGGCTTGCAAGCAGCCGTTTTCTATTGTGGCATTCTCTAGCGCAATCCAAAATCCAATGCAGCTCTTAGGTGCCGTATACAGAAAAGTGGAATCTTGATGGAGGCCTACTTCCCCCCCAATACCTGGCTGTTTAAAGATGTGCATAGACTGCACCGCCTTGGGTTGTTCCATGCCGAGTTGCTGGCCTAAGGTTTCAAAATCAAGCTTAGCAACAACCTCTTTATAAACTGGATCTAATGCGTGTTGAGCATGACCGATCTTATTGATTGATTGTTGCTTGGGTACGGTGAAATCACCATTTTCGTCAATAGCCTTTTCTTCAAAGAAAAAACGTATTTGATTACCTGAGCTCAAAAAGTAGTCATCGCTGGTATGCTCCTGTTCGTCAGTGGTGAACACGGAGCGTTGCCGTGGCGGCTCAAAGGCCTTGATGAGCTGCTCGGCGCGAGTCATTAAAGCCTGGCGTTGAGTCATGGTTATAAAGTCTTCGATAACCAAATAGCCTTGCTGATTAAAATCGTCGATTTGTTTAGCGTTGAGCAATTTATTTTCCTTAAGCGCAGCAAAAACCAAACTTTTACATAAATTCAGGTAATAGACAAAGTCTTTTTCATGGGTTGTTGGTTGGGTAGGAATTTTTTTTCGGCTTGCAAAATATAGTTACGCATGTAACTATATGCGCAACTATAATCAAGTGGATATTTTGATGAGCGATTTATTTCCCAACCCAGCGGGACTTTGCGGTTTTGAATTTGTTGAGTTTGCATCACCTAAGGCAGGTGTGTTGGAGCCGATCTTTGAGATGATGGGTTTTACCCATGTAGCTAACCATCGCTCAAAAAATGTGAGCTTGTATCGCCAAGGTGGTATCAACTTCATCATCAACAGCGAGCCTAATAGCTTGGCGGCATTCTTTGCCGAAGAGCACGGCCCTTCTGCATGTGGCATGGCCTTTCGTGTAGATAATGCAAAAGACTCCTACGAACGTGCGTTGTCGTTAGGCGCCCAGCCCATAGACATCCCTGTTGGCCCTATGGAATTAAGATTGCCAGCCATTAAAGGTATTGGCGGCGCACCTATCTATTTGATTGACCGGTTTGAAGAAGGCTCATCAATTTATGACATCGATTTTGATTTTATTGATGGCGTTAATAAGCACCCACAAGGTTGCGGTTTTTTTGAAATTGACCACTTAACCCATAATGTTTACCGTGGACGTATGCAGCATTGGGGTGATTTTTACGAGAACTTGTTTGGTTTTAGAGAGCTGCGCTACTTCGATATCAAAGGCGAGTACACTGGCCTAACTTCACGTGCAATGAGCGCTCCTGATGGCAAAATCCGTATACCGCTTAACGAAGAAGCTGCCGGTGGCTCTGGCCAGATCGAAGAGTTTTTGATGCAGTTCAACGGTGAAGGCATTCAGCACATAGCGCTTATTTGTGATGACCTTCTGGGTTGTTGGGACAAGCTTAAGGCGTTGGGTGTGCCCTTTATGAAGGCGCCGCCTGATTCTTATTACGACATGCTTGAAGGGCGTCTGCCGGGTCACGGTGAACCCACCGACGAGTTACAAGCGCGAGGCATTTTGTTAGATGGTACCACCGGAGACGGAGAGCCTAAGCTGTTGCTACAAATTTTTTCGGGCACTTTACTTGGGCCAGTATTCTTTGAGTTTATCCAGCGTAAGCAGGACGAAGGTTTTGGTGAAGGTAACTTCCAAGCCTTATTCGAATCTATCGAGCGAGATCAGCTAAACCGAGGCGTGATCTAGCGAGGGGCGCAGTATGAAAGTCAACAAAATCCACCATGTGGCCTACCGCTGTAAAGACGCTAAGCAAACGGTTGAATGGTATGGCAAATACTTGAATATGGACTTCATTTTGGCTATTGCCGAAGACGAAGTGCCTTCGACTAAAGAGCCAGACCCCTACATGCATGTGTTTATGGATGCAGGCCAAGGCAGTGTGTTGGCGTTTTTTGAGCTGCCTACCAAAGCTGATATGCAGTTGGACCAAAATACGCCGGCCTGGTGTCAGCACCTAGCGTTGGAAGTGGACTCTATGGACGACTTGTGGGCCACTAAAGCGCTGCTCGAGGCCGACGGTATTAACGTGGTTGGCCCAACCAATCACACTATTTTCCAATCCATTTATTTTTTTGATCCAAGTGGTCACCGTTTAGAATTGGCGGTTAACACCAGTACGCCAGACATGGATCAACGTTTGGATCAGGTTAAGTGGGACATGCTCAATGAATGGGCCGAAACAAAACAAGCTCCCGGGCATGCCCGTTGGATGCACGAATAAAGGTTTTAACAATGTTTAATGAAACTCATAACCCTCAGCTGAAAAGCTGGGTAGCCAGTGCTAACTCGGAAACCACAGATTTCCCTGTACAGAATTTACCTTTTGGTGTGTTCACCTCAGCAGCCAACTCCGAGCCTCATGTGGGTGTTGCTATTGGTGATCAAATAGTCGACCTATACTTATTGGCGATATCTGGGTTGTTGGATGTTAATGCCGACTTGTTTGCCCAAGCCAACATTAACGGTTTTATGTCCCTTGATCAAACGGTGTGGTCGAGCACACGAGCACGGTTATCCTACTTACTGAGCAATCAAGACCCATCCACGCAAGATCAGGTGAAGCCTGCTCTTGTGGCTCAGTCGTCAGCTACGATGTTGTTGCCCATAAAGGTAGAAGGTTATACTGATTTTTATGCGTCCAGAGAGCATGCGACTAACGTGGGTACCATGTTTCGTGATCCGGAAAATGCATTGATGCCCAACTGGCTACATATTCCTATTGGTTACAACGGCCGTGCCAGCACAGTGGTGGTGAGTGGCACAGACGTGCGTAGGCCGTTAGGTCAGCTTAAACTACCTAAAGCGAGTGAGCCTCACTTTGGACCTACACAAAAGCTAGATATCGAACTGGAAATGGGTGCGGTAGTAGGAACGCCCAACGCCATGGGAACGCCGCTAACGGTGGCCCAAGCGCAAGCCAATATATTTGGTTTTGTATTGCTTAACGATTGGAGTGCGAGGGATATTCAGGTGTGGGAATATCAGCCATTAGGGCCTTTTCAGGCTAAGGCATTTGCCACCACTATTTCACCTTGGGTGGTAACACAAGAAGCGCTTGAGCCGTTTCGGGTGGAAGGCCCAGTACAAGAGCCCAAACCATTGGACTACTTAGCGCAACACCAAGCCAGCAACTACGATGTTGCATTACAAGTGGACATTAAAACGGCTGCGTCTGCCGACACACAAACCATTAGCCAAACTAACTTTAAGGCTATGTATTGGTCCAGTGCTCAGCAGTTGGCGCATCATTCTAGTAGCGGCTGTGCCATGCAAACAGGCGACTTGTTAGGCTCGGGCACCATTAGTGGCACGACTAAAGATTCTTTAGGTAGCTTGCTAGAGCTTACGTGGAATGGCAAAACCCCGTTGGCGCTAGCTAAAGGCGAGCAGCGTTGTTTTGTAGAAGATGGCGATACCTTAACCTTGCGTGGTCACTGTCAGGGTGATGGTTTGCGTATTGGTTTTGGTAGTGCAGTGGGCAAAATCCTGCCTGCCCACAGCTTATAGCCAATCAATAGTCGTTTCGCCCTGGGTATCGATGTTTAACCATTGATCCGGGGCGTCGCCTTCCTGCCATCCAGATGCAACGCACCGTACGCTTGATTGAAAATGTTCAAAGGCGCCTAGAGCGCAGGCCCTGTCGTTAGCCCATGGCGTGTTGTTAGTATTAAACCAAACACTACTAAAGGTACTTTCAACCTTGTTGAGGGCAATGATTTCAAACTCTTTCTCAGAGCCTGCAAAGGTTGCCCAATAGGCTTGACGTTTAAGGCTCGAGCTCTTTACTTCTAAGCTAGACGTGCAACTTTCTAACCAAGTCTTTATGGCTTCTGGGCTTACGGATTTAATATAAACTTCGATATCGGTTTGGGTGGACGTCATACTTATCACTCCTGCGCCATCAAGCGAGTTAATACACCAAGATAAACATCCGTCAACTGCTCCAAGTCACTGACTTTCACACATTCGTTAAGCTTATGAATGGTGCCGTTACATGGCCCTAATTCAACCACTTGAGCGCCCGTGGGTGCTATGAAACGTCCGTCTGATGTGCCGCCAGCAGTAGACAACTCTGTGTCGGCACCGGTGGTGGCTTTAATCGCATCACGGCAGGCATCAACTAAAGCACCCGAGGCTGTTAAGAACGGCAGGCCGTTATAGGTCCAGTGGACGTCATAGTCGACCTTGTGGCTGTCTAAAATAGCTTCTAGTTTGGCGGTTAGGTCATCGGCCGTCAGTTCTGTGGAATAACGAAAGTTACACATCACGTCTACATGGCCGGGCACCACGTTAGAAGCACCGGTGCCGCCGTTAATGTTGGCAATTTGGAAGCTGGTGGGTGGGAAAAAGTCGTTGCCTTGATCCCAAGTGGTGGCCGCAAGCTCTGCTAGCGCAGGCGCCACTTTGTGAATTGGGTTGTCCACTAAGTGAGGGTAGGCCACGTGGCCTTGAATGCCTTTTGCGGTAATGTGGGCTGTTAACGAACCACGGCGGCCATTTTTAATAACATCACCTAAAGTGTTAGTGGATGAAGGTTCGCCCACAATACACCAATCCATTTTCTCACCACGGGCTTCTAAGGTTTCAATCACACGAGTGGTGCCATCCACAAATGGGCCTTCTTCATCACTAGTGATGAGCAAGGCTAAACTACCACGGTGGTTAGGATGTAGAGCAATAAACTGTTCTAATGCCACTACCCATGCGGCTAGGCTGCCTTTCATGTCGGCAGCACCTCGGCCATATAGGAAACCGTCTTTAATGGTGGGCTCAAACGGCGGCGTGTGCCACTGGTCCACTGGTCCACTGGGCACAACGTCCGTATGACCGGCAAACGCCAGCACTGGCTTTTCTGTGCCGCGGCGGGCCCAGAAGTTATCCACTGCGCCAAAACGCATGCGCTCCACCGTAAAACCAATAGCTTCAAGGCGGCCGATCATTAATTCTTGGCAGCCTTTGTCTTCTGGCGTAACGGAGGCTCGGCCCATTAAGTCTTGGGCAAGCGCGATGGTCGGTGTCACTGTAGCGTGTTCGGGCATGATTATAGACATCTTAGTTGTTGGTGTGGAGGTCTGCGTTAAGCTCTACCGCGGTGCCGTTAGGCTTCACTTCAATGCGGCCATTAAGGGAGTTGCGACGGAATAAAAGGTCCGGTTTACCAGCAAGGCTAGCGGCTTTTACAGTGTCCACAAGCTCGTTATTCATGTCTAACAAGGCTACTTTAGAGCCGCCAGTAATGTACAAACCCGCTTCAATGATGCAGCGATCACCAATAGGAATGCCCATGCCGGCGTTAGCGCCTATGAGGCTGTCTGAACCCACGGAGTTAACAATTTTTCCACCGCCGGACAAAGTGCCCATGGTGGAACAACCGCCACCAAGGTCGCTGTTGTTGCCCACAGTAACGCCAGCAGAAATACGGCCTTCAATCATGCCGTGGCCCAAGGTGCCAGCGTTAAAGTTAATAAAGCCTTCGTGCATTACGGTGGTACCTTCGGCCACATGGGCGCCTAAACGTACACGCGATGCATCACCTATACGAATACCCTTTGGCACCGCGTAATCGGCCATACGTGGGAACTTGTCGACGGCGTTCACGTGTAGCCATTCGCCACGCAAACGAGCGTCCATTTGGCGCTGGGTTAAATCATCAATGGCCACTGCGCCTTCGTTGGTCCAAGCCACGTTAGGTAATAAACCGAAGATACCGTTAAGGTCCATGCTATTGGGTTGCTTAAGGCCGGTAGAAAGTAGTTGTAGCTTGAGGTATACCTCTGGCGTAGTGGTTGGGCTGCTGTCGGTTTCTAATAGTGTTACAGCCATGGGTTGGCCTTTGTCAGCGGCTTGAATTAACCACTTTGCTTGGTCAGCTTCGCCTGCAATAGTGCACGCCTCGGCTAATTGACTGGCTTGTTTAGCATTAATCTGCACGGCATGATTGCCCGCAGCTAATTGACTACCCAAAATACCGGCAATGGCAGCAACTAGGTCTGCACTTGGGTTTAAAACAGGCTGTGGGTAAAATACTTCTAACCAATCGCCTTGGCTAGATTGGCTACCGATACCAAAGGCAAAACTAAAATGCGACATGGAACTCTCCAATAAATAAAATGTTAAAACTTATAGTTCAAAAATAGTAGCATATTGCTCGGCTTTAAAACCGACAATAGCCTGAATTTGTGTTTGGCTTTGCATAATGAGCAATGGTCGTTTAATCATGCTAGGGTGATCGGCAAGTAGCTGACATACATTGGCTGGCGTTACGGCGTCTTGCTCTTCAATGGGCAGTTTGCGCCAGGTCGTACCACGTTTATTAAGTAGCAGTTCCCAATCACACAGCGTCATCCATTGCTGCAGTTCATCCACGCTGGGGGGCTGTTTTTTATAGTCGCGAAAATCAAACTCAATGCCCGCATCCATGAGCCATTTTTTAGCCTTTTTTATGGTGTCGCAATTGCTGATGCCGTGCATATGGGCTTGAGTCACAGGTGTTTCCGTAGAGATAATAAAATGATTGTGGGAGACCCTAAAAATGAAGGCCAAATGGTACCAGAAGTGACGGGGAGTTAGCTATCTAAGGCGCTACAAATATCATTTTCCAGGGCGTGTAACAGGCTCTCGTCTACAATGCGATCGCCGTTGTTAAGGGTAATAAAAAACACATCTTCCACACGGCCCCCAATGGATTGGATTTTTGCCTTTTGAATACTAATACCTAAGCGCATAAACACTAGACCCAACTGAGCCAATAGGCCTGGTCGGTCGGCACTAGAAAGCTCCAAACGCGTCCAGCTGCGGCCTTTGGGGTTGTTAAGAGTGACCTGTGACGCATGGCTGAATAGCTTGTGAGTTCTGGGTTGGCGCTGTTGCACTAAATAACCAAAATCATCAGGAAACTGGAGCGCTTGCGTTAGGCGTTTTTGTAACTGCTCTAATAATGCAGGTGTTTGGTTGATAGTGTTGCCATTGGCGTCTAATACCACAAAGGTATCCATACTGTAGCCGTCTTCTGTGGTGATGATGCGGGCGTCTTGGATGTTTAATTGAAGCTGGCCTAAAATGGCACACAGGGCCGCGAACAGGTTGGGTTTGTCTTGGGTGTATACAAACACCTGCGTGCCACCTTCAAAGGCGCTAAAAGAAGTTTCGCTGAGGGCAACCACAGGGCCATGAATCTGATGGTTAAGTATGGTGCGCGTGTGCCATGCAATGGTTTTTGCGTTTTCTCGAATGAAATAATCATCACCAAAGTTCTTCCACAAGCGCGTCATCATGGCAGGGTTAAAACGCTGCTCTTGTAATAGTTTGCGCGCATCAGTTTGGGTTTGCTCGATTAACGCTTGGTGGTCTACGGGCACGTCTAAGCCCAAACGTAGTACTCGGTTGGTGGCGGTATAGAGCTGGCGCAATAGAGACGCGCGCCAGTTATTCCACAGTTCTGGATTGGTGGCATTAATGTCACACACGGTGAGCACGTAGAGGTAGTCTAGGTGTAGCTTATCGCCCATTTTTGTGGCGAATTCGTGGATAATATCGGGATTGCCTATGTCGCGTTTTTGCGCCGTCATAGACATCAATAAGTGATTACGCACTAACCAGCTAACCAGCTCTGTATCCCACTTTCCGAGTTGGTGTTGGCTGCAAAAATGGCGTACTTCTTCTGCCCCGACCACCGAATGGTCACGTCCACTGCCCTTGCCAATGTCATGGTAAAGGCCCGCAATATAAAGCAATTCAATTTTGGGTAATTCGTGAACCAAACGGCCGGCTACTGGGAAACGCTCCTGCTCCCTTGGTAACAATAATTCACGCATCTTCTTCACCACTTTCATGGTATGCGCGTCCACAGTATAAATATGGTACAAGTCGTGCTGCATGCGCCCCACAATTTCATTGAAGGTGGGCAGGTAGTCACCTAGTACGCCTTGGCGTTGCATTTCTAACAAGGTATGGGACATGCGCTCTGGCGAACGAAGGAGCTCCATAAAAAGTGTATTGACGCGAATGTCGCGACGATATTTGTCATCGATAAGGTAGCGATGGGCCTGAATTAAACGTTTGCACTCGGCACCTATAGCGTTGCAGTGGGGGTTTTGAGCCAAGATGACAAAGGCTTCCATAATAGCGAAGGGTTGCCGTAGAAACACACTAGGACAGCAGGCTTGTAAGCGGCTATTACGTAATTCAAACCGCTTGTTGATAGACACCACTCGGTCTTCTTCATGGGCGTGTAGAATAGCTTGGTCAAATAGCTGTAATAAAGTTTGGTTTAATTCTGCTAGGTGCATCGCTGTGCGGTAATAGCGATGCATAAACTGCTCTACAGCCAGTTCATCTTCGTTATCTTTATAGCCAAAAAATTCCGCCAATTTGCGTTGATGATCAAACAATAAACGATCTTCAGGTCGCTTAGCAATGAGATGCAAGGCGTAACGGATAGTCCATAAATAGTTAGTGCCTTTTTTTAGGGTATCTAGCTCGCCTTGATTGAGATAGTCGTGGTCAGCCAGTTGCGCCATGTAACGCAGGCCAAAATGCCGTTTACCAATCCAGCCAATGGTTTGTATATCGCGTAATCCGCCCGCCGAGTTTTTTATATTAGGTTCTAGGTTGTATTCCGTGTCGTTGGTGCGCTGGTGCCGTTGTTGCTGGGTTTTGATACGCGCTTTATAAAAAGCTTCATCGCTCCACGCTTGGTCAGAAATTACCCAGTTGAATACCTTGCTGAGTAGTTCCGCTTTGCCTATTAATGTGTGGGATTCGAGTAAACTTGTGGCTACGGTAATGTCATCATTGGCTTGTTCGTAGCAGTCATTTAAGCTGCGGACGCTACTACCAATTTGTAAACCTAAATCCCAAATAAAGGTGATGAACTGTTGGGTGCAGTTGTGCCAGCTGGATTCGGGAAGATCGTTATCGAGTAAAATGAGCAGGTCGATATCAGACTGCGGGTGTAACTCACCACGTCCATAACCACCTACTGCAACTAAGGCGGCTTGGTCTGGCCATGGGTATTGTTGCCACGCAAGGCGCAGAATTTGATCTACCATCCAGGCGCGGGCATGCACTAGCTCATAAACGCGAGTTTCTTGGTGTTTACTGAACAAGGCGTCTAGCTTGGATTGACCGGTATGTAGTGCCGTTTTTAGAACCTTGCTAGGCTCCTGTTCAGTCAGCTGTTGCTGCAACTTCTCATGGTCGATGAGCTCGTCTTGCAGCGCTTTGCTAACCACAGACACGGTTATACCATTTCTTCTTTACGAATAGTCAGGTTTTCGTAACCGTCTGCAGTGACCAATATAGTGTGTTCAAACTGAGCTGAAAGGCGCTTGTCTACAGTGGACACTGTCCAGCCGTCATTCTTGTTCAGTTTAACGTGGCGCTTGCCTGCATTAAGCATGGGCTCAATGGTAAAAATCATACCTTCTTTAAGCTCTACGCCAGTATTGGGTTTGCCGTAATGTAATACTTGTGGGTCTTCATGAAAACCGACACCAATGCCATGGCCACAATATTCTTGCACGATAGAGTAGTGATTAGCTTCGGCGTGGACTTGGATTACATGGCCAATGTCGCCTAAACGAGCGCCAGGTTTAACCAGTGCCATGCCTTTATATAAACACTCTTGAGTAATGGCGACTAAACGTTCGGAGTGGGGCGCAACTTTGCCGACAGGGAACATGCGGCTGGTATCGCCATGGTAGCCCTCCTTTTTAACCGTGATGTCGATATTTACCCAATCGCCACTCTTGAGCGGTTTATCGTTAGGGATACCGTGGCACACCACTTGGTTAACTGAGGTGCAAATTGACTTAGGAAAACCGCGGTAGTTTAGCGGCGCGGGTACAGCCTCTTGCACATCAACCATGTAGTCATGGCAAAGTTGATTGAGCTTGTTGGTGGTGACGCCCACTTGTATATGCTCGTGGATCATTTCCAATACTTCTGCCGCCAAACGGCCAGCCACGCGCATTTTTTCTATTGCGGCGGCGTCTTTAATAAGAATATTCATCAACTTCTCAGTGTGTTTTATAGCTAGCGAGCTTTATTGTGCTGAATTATATCAGACATGGAGAAAGAATTAATTAGATGGCGATGTATCGATGATAAAAATACGAGGGCTAATATGCGGTAGCGATTGCAATTATACTTTGCCTTTACCCCATGTTTTATGGTATAAATTGCGCGCCCAAATTCTAACTGGTTTGTTTTAACGAATAGCTAGTGAATCTGGAGCTTAAACTATAACGTCACACATAAACCGGCACATGGTTCTGGGTGTTGGAAGTCTGCTTTAAGGCTTTTGATCGAATCATGGCAATCAGGTATTTACCTGGGAGCGAGGGTTTATGGAGGCCTAACCCGTACAAAGGAAATTAAAATGACTAAAGTAAGTATGCGCGACCTGCTTAAAGCTGGCGCCCACTTCGGCCACCAAACTCGTTACTGGAACCCAAAAATGGGCCAGTATATCTTTGGCGCTCGTAACAAAATCCATATCATCAACCTAGACCAAACTTTGCCAGCCCTTAACGATGCGCTTGCTATCGTTGAGAAAATGGCTTCCAACAAGAACAAGGTATTGTTCGTTGGAACTAAGCGCGCGGCAGGTAAGTTGATTAAAGAGCACGCTAGTCGTGTTGGTATGCCTTACGTTAACCATCGTTGGTTGGGTGGCATGTTAACTAACTACAAGACGATTCGTCAGTCGATCAACCGTTTCCGTACTTTGGAAACTCAGTTTAACGACGGCACATCTGAGCAGTTGACTAAAAAAGAAGCGTTGATGCGTCAGCGTGAAATGGAAAAACTTGAGCGCGCTATCGGCGGCATCAAGGACATGGGCGGCTTGCCAGACGCATTGTTCGTAGTAGACGTTGAGCATGAACGGATTGCGATCAACGAAGCCAACAAGTTGGGCATCCCTGTTATCGGTATCGTTGATACTAACAGCAACCCAGACGGCATCGATTACGTCATCCCTGCTAATGACGACGCACTTCGCGCTATTGAAATCTATGTTTCTGCTATGGCTGATGCCTGTGCAGCTGGCAAAGACGACGGTACAGCTGTTGCTGGCGAATTCGTTGAAGTAGCCGAAGAAGCAGCTGCTGAATAAGACTAAACCTTTGGTTTAGCTAAGCATTTGCATATAAAAAGGGAGCTAGGCTCCCTTTTTTTTAACAGCGTCTTACCATACAGGTAAGGGCGTTATGAACCCAATTTGAGGATTTTATAATGGCTGCAATCTCTGCATCTATGGTTAAAGAACTGCGCGAGCGTACTAGCTTGGGCATGATGGATTGTAAAAAAGCCCTGGTTGCTGCAGACGGCAACATCGAGCAAGCAATCGAAGACTTACGTAAGTCTAGTGGCTTGAAAGCGGCTAAAAAAGCCGGCCGTACTGCTGCTGAAGGAGTTGTTTGTGCAAAAGTTGCAGACGACGGTTCTTTTGGTGTGTTGGTTGAAGTGAACTCAGAAACAGACTTCGCTGCTCGTGATGCAGGTTTCTTGGCTTTCGTTAGCCAGGTAACTGATGCTGCTTTTGCTGCGAAGCAAGACGACATGGCGGCTTTGATGGTTGGCGATTTATCGGATGCGCGTGAAAAGCTGGTGCAGAAGATTGGCGAAAACATTACGCCTCGTCGTATTGTTATGCTTGAAGCCGCTAACGTTGGCGCCTACGTACACAGCAACAACAAGATCGGTACTTTGATCGCTCTTACTGCGGGCGACAATGAGCTTGCTAAAGACATTGCCATGCACGTAACTGCCGTTAACCCACGAGTTATCAGCCGTGACGATATGACTGCTGAAGAAGTGGAAAGCGAAAAGGACATCATTAAGGCCCAGCCTGATATGGCCGGCAAGCCTGATGCAATCGTAGACAAAATGATGACGGGTCGTATTAACAAGTTCTTAGCTGAAAACAGCCTTACAGAACAGCCATTTGTTAAGAACCCAGAGCAAAAAATCAGCGACTTGCTTAAAGCTGTTGATGCCAGCGTTTCTGCCTTTAATCGTTTAGAAGTAGGCGAAGGTATCGAAGTTGAAGAAGTGGATTTTGCTGCAGAAGTTGCACAGCAGCTAAAAGGTTAAGTTTAATTAACCTTGCATAAAGCGTCGTCACGGTAGCTAAGTCTGCTGTGACGGCGCTTTTTTTTTGACTTTAGCCTAGTACATAACTTGCTCTAGGCTAATTAATACGTCACTATCTTATTGTTTTGTCAGCGCTATCTTATACACAAGTTTATGCGAGTGCGGCACAGTAACTATTCGGAGAAGATGAATGGCAAGTCCTGATAAGCGTCAGCCTCGCTACAAGCGGATTTTGCTCAAGCTCAGCGGCGAAGCCCTTATGGGCGGCGAAAACTTTGGTATAGACCCCAAAGTACTAGACCGTATGGCACTTGAGATTGGTCAGTTAGTAGGTATCGGTGTGCAGGTAGGTTTAGTCATCGGCGGCGGCAACCTGTTTCGTGGTGCTGCACTAAGCGAAGCCGGTATGGATCGAGTTACCGGCGACCACATGGGCATGTTGGCTACGGTAATGAATGCTTTGGCCATGCGCGACGCGCTTGAACGTTCAAATATTACCACTAGGGTAATGTCTGCTATTCCTATGAGTGGCGTGGTTGATCACTACGATCGCCGTAATGCCATGTTGTACTTGTCTCAAGGCAATGTTGTGATTTTTTCTGCCGGTACTGGTAATCCGTTCTTTACTACGGACTCTGCAGCTGCGTTACGTGGTATTGAAGTCGAAGCCGACGTGGTACTTAAGGCCACCAAGGTAGACGGCGTCTACGATTCAGATCCAGTTAATAACCCATCGGCGGTAAAGTACGATTACATTACCTTTAATGAAGCGATCGAAAAGCAGTTGGGTGTGATGGACCTTACGGCCATGTGTTTGTGCCGCGACCAAGAAATGCCGGTACGCGTATTTAATATGAATAACCCAGGCGCCTTGGTCAACTTAGTGGTTGGTGGCCACGAAGGCACCTTGGTGAATGTGACATTGCCTGAGGGCGGAGAATAAAATGATTAATGATATCCAGCAAGATGCCGATTCCCGTATGGATAAAAGCATCGGCGCGCTTAGCGAAGCCTTTAAGCGTATTCGTACTGGCCGTGCACACCCAAGTATTTTAGACAGTGTAATGGTGTCTTATTATGGCAGCGACACCCCATTAAACCAGTTGGCTAATATTTCTGTAGAGGATGGCCGTTGTCTGGCTGTTTCGCCATGGGAAAAGCCCATGGTGCCAGAAATTGAAAAAGCCATTATGAAGGCTAACTTAGGCCTTAACCCGTCCACATCAGGTGACCTGATTCGTGTGCCAATGCCTGCGTTAACAGAAGAAACTCGTAAGAGCTTTATCCGTGGTGCCCGTGAAGAAGCCGAAAAGGCACGTGTCTCTATTCGTAGTATTCGCCGTGATGCGAATGGTGATATTAAGGAACTTTTGAAGGACAAAGATATCTCAGAAGATGATGCTCGTCGTGGTGAAGACCTTGTGCAAAAGGTCACGGATGCGCACGTGGCTACCATCGAAACAGCTTTACTCGCGAAAGAAAAGGATTTGATGGAGGTTTAACCTGCATCAAGCTTCTTTCCAGGCCTACATTAAGGATGACTGCATGACCGACCCGCGCCAAACCATACTGGCACAGAAATTGGAAACCTTGCCCGACCATATTGCCATTATTATGGATGGCAATAATCGCTGGGCGAAGCGCCAAGGTTTGAACGGAGTTGCTGGTCACAAAGCCGGCGTAGACGCGGTGCGTGCAGTGATAGAAACCGCAGTTCATTATGAGGTGCCCGCGCTCACCTTATTTGCATTTAGTAGTGAAAACTGGCGTCGTCCTCAGATTGAGATTAAAGCCTTAATGGACTTATTTGTATACGTGCTTAAGCGCGAAGTGAATAAGCTCCACGAAAACAACATTCGGTTGCGAATTATTGGTAACATTCAGGGTTTAAGTCCTGAGTTACAAAAACTGATTGGATCTGCCGAAACTAAAACTCAAGCAAACAGTGGCATGCAACTCAATATTGCGGCCAACTATGGTGGCCGTTGGGATATTGTAGAAACGGCTAAAAAAATGGCCTTTGAAGTTCAGCTGCATGGTCTGGATATTGATGCCATAACCGAAGAAAAGTTTGGTCAGTGCATGAGTTTGGGTGATTTGCCTGCAGTCGATTTATGTATTCGTACCAGTGGTGAGCAGCGCATAAGCAACTTTTTGTTGTGGCAAATGGCGTATGCGGAGTTTGTATTTGTGGACGCATTGTGGCCCGAATTTAAGCACCAAAAGATGGTTGATACACTTGTGGAGTTCGGTCAAAGACAACGGAGATTTGGCCAAACAGGTGCGCAGTTAACTGAACAAGAGTCGAATGCTTAACCACGGAGTGGTGGGCCTCTTTGACGCAATATAAAATAATAATATGTTGAGATCTAGAATTGCTACAGCCTTGGTGTTGGCCCCGCTTACGTTAGGCGCGGTGTTTTTTTTACCTCACCAAGCGTTTGCGTTATTTATGGCCTTGGTTGTGCTTATGGGCGCGTGGGAATGGACCGCTATGATGCGGCTAGTAAGCCGTAGTCAGCGTACCGTTTACGTGCTGGCCGTATTGTTTGCTATTGTAGTGCTACAAAAACTTATGGCACAGTACCCTCAGGGGGTGTTTGTTGTTGCCGTGGTTTGGTGGCTGATGGCTACGATGTTGGTGGTGCAATACCCACGATTTTCTACGGTCTGGTGCCGACGTCCAGTCAAAGGTTTGGTGGGGCTGCTTATATTAGTGCCCACTTGGGCGGCTATGGTGTCAATCCGCCAGATGGACCAGGGCCCATGGCTAATGGTGTATTTGTTTTTGTTGGTTTGGGGTGCTGATACAGGGGCCTACTTTGCCGGCAAGCGGTTTGGTAAGCGCAAGCTCATGCCTAGGGTTAGCCCAGCGAAATCTTGGGCGGGTGTAGGCGGTGCCGTGGCCACCGTATTATTGGTGTCTATGTTGGTGCAGCCATACCTGCATTTTGCCCACGACATGGGTGTAGGTATCTATCTGTTGGCCGTTGTTGTTTTGTTTGTGTCGGTAATCGGCGACCTCACGGAAAGCATGTTTAAACGCCAATGCGGTATTAAAGACAGTGGCTCAATATTGCCAGGCCATGGCGGCGTAATGGATCGTATCGATAGCCTCACTGCTGCCGCGCCGATCTTCGCCCTGTGCCTGCTTGTGCTGGGCTCGTAAAACCTCTGAGGCGTCATGCTTAGCACTATACTTACCACACTTTTTGCCCTTGCCGTATTGGTAACTGTCCATGAGGCGGGCCACTTTTTTGTGGCCCGCTGGAGTGGTGTTAAGGTGCTGCGTTTTTCTGTTGGATTTGGCCAGCCAATATTTCGCCGCGTCGGCAAAGATGGTACTGAATATGTATTTGCATGGTTGCCGTTAGGCGGCTATGTGCGCATGTTGGATTCTCGTAATGACGAAGTGCCCAAGCAACAGCTTAGTGCTGCGTTCGATCAGCAAAAAGTTTGGGTGCGTATTGCTATTGTGGCTGCAGGTCCGGTGGTCAACTTGGTGTTTGCAGCATTGCTCTATGCCGTAGTGCAGATGGCAGGTACTACACAGCTGATTCCTGTGATTGGTCCCATTTTACCGGATTCGCCAGCCCAAACAGCGGGTTTAACACCGTCACAACAAATTATCTCTATTGATGGGCAGCCCACTCGTAGTTGGGAAGCGGTCAGTCTAGCCCTGGCCAAACGGATTGGCGACACAGGCCAAATTGAAGTGGTCTTGCAGCAGTTAGATGCCGCTGTATTACAACACCAAGCTGTACAAACCAATGCCTCAGATGTGTTGCCGCTGTTGGGTGGTGCTGTGTCTTATAGTGTCCCTGTCAAGCGATGGATGGCTGACGCAGTGCAAACAAGTCCTCTGTCGCAACTTGGTATTGAGCCTTGGCGCCCCAATGCCCCCGTCGTGATTGATCGGTTGATTGATGGTGGAGCTGCGCAGCTAGCCGGACTATTGGTGGGCGATAAAGTGGTAGCGCTGAACCAACAATCGATGCACGGCTTTAATGAGTTTGTGGCTTATATTCAAGGCCACCCCGATGCGAGGGTGCTGGTCGCCTTAGAGCGCCACGGAGAGGCATTCGTATTGCCGTTAACGCTGCAAAGTGATGTTGACCCAGCGGGTGCTTTAATAGGAAAAATTGGCGTTGGTATCGCCTCTATTTCGTGGCCGTATTCAATTCAATACCAGCAGCAGTTAGGCCTAGTTGATGGGTTGCTAGCAGGCAGCCAGAAAACCCTACAAATGGCTAGTCTCACCCTTAATTTTCTGGGTAGGATGGTGCAAGGGGTCGTGTCGATCGAGCACTTAAGCGGCCCTGTCAGTATTGCTAAAATAGCCGCCGCTTCTGCTGCTTCGGGTTTGATAACCTATATTAGTTTTATGGCCTACTTAAGTGTGAGTTTAGGGGTGCTAAATCTATTGCCTGTTCCTATGCTCGATGGCGGGCATTTGTTATATTACTTGATAGAGTTAGTTACCGGGCGGAAAGTGCCTGATCGAATTCAGGCTGTAGGCTTGCGTATTGGTATGGCCATAGTGTTGAGCGTTATGATCATCGCCATCGCTAATGACTTGATGCGTCATTAATAATTATAGGTAGAGTGTATATGAAACGTATTCTTTTGGGGCTGTTGTTAAGTCTGACGATGGCCGTGTCGCCAGTGGCTGTGAGTGCAGAATTTACCATTGAAAATATCCACATCGAAGGCTTGCAGCGTTTAACCTCAAGCCAAGCTTTTGCTACCTTGCCATTACAAGTAGGCGATGATGTAGACGACCGAAGTTTAGCGTTTGCTGCGCGCAGTATGTTCAGAAGTGGCTACTTTGAAGACATTGAGCTACAACAGGATGGTAACTTACTGGTGGTGGTGGTGCGCGAGCGGCCTGCCATTGGTTTTATTGGGCTGGAAGGTAATAAATTACTAAAAACCGAGCAGCTACGAGCTGCACTAGAGGCCACGGGCCTAAAAGAAGGTGAGATTTTTCAGCGCGCCACCCTCGCTCAAATCGAGCTCGAATTAGAACGTCAGTACAACAGCCAGGGTCGTTATGCTGTGTTGGTCGAGTCGGTTGTAGAGGACTTGGGCGAAAATCGAGTGTCTATATCGGTGAACATTAACGAGGGTGTGACTTCCTCCATTAGTCATATCAACATTATTGGTAATGATGATTTCAGCGACAGTGAACTGATCAAGTTGATGAGCCTGCAAACCCCTGGATTTTGGACATTGTTTACCAAAGACGACCAATACTCCCGCGAAAAGCTAACTGCCGATCTAGAGAATATTCGCTCACATTACTTAGATAAAGGCTACGTACTATTTAATATCGAATCGACCCAGGTGGCGATTTCAGCAGACAAAACCAATGTGTTTATTACCATTAACTTGGCCGAAGGTGATCAGTTTACCATTGGCAAGGTGAGCATTGCCGGCCAATACGAAGTCCAAGAGGCCGATATTAGAAACCTCATCAATGCGTCTTCTGGGCAGGTGTTCTCCCGTCGAAACTTAGTCAACGCGGCACAAGATGTACGCCAGTTGTTTGGTGACCAAGGATTTGCGTTTGCCGACATTCAACCCGTGCCGTTGATCAACGAAAACCTAAAAACAGTCGATGTGCAGTATCAAGTACGAGCGGGTAAAAGAACTTATGTTCGACGTATAGATTTCCGCGGCAATACCCGCACCAGTGATGAAGTATTACGCCGTGAAATGCGTCAAGTTGAAGGTGGTGTTGCTGCCATGGCTGACATTACTGCGTCTAAATTACGTTTACAGCGGTTAGGTTTTTTCAATAATGTTGCCGTGGAAACCACCCCTGTTGCGGGCACCGACGATCAACTCGATGTTGAGTTTGCGGTTGAGGAGGGGCTCACTGCCGATTGGTCTGCAGTAGTGGGTTATAACGATGGCGAAGGTCCTTTCTGGGGTGGTTCTGTAAACCAGAACAACTTCTTAGGTACCGGCAATAAAATGGAAGCCTCATTCTCGTCGAGTAGCAGCACCGACGAATATCGCTTTAGTTACCTTAATCCCTATTATACCGTGGACGGCGTGAGTCGAGGCATTGACCTGTATTACACCAAGCGGGATTATGCCAAAGTTGCAGTCAGTAACTTTGCGACCGACACGGTAGGTGTAGACATGCGTTTTGGCTACCCTATTGATGATCATACACGTCTAGACTTTAGTCTGGGTTACGAAGGTATTGATTTAGCACTGGGTGGTACCACGGCCACCGAAGTGGCTAGCTTTGTCGCTGCCGAAGGTAAACAATATAAACAATATAAGTCGACCGTAAACTGGAATAACAACACTCTTAATGACTATTGGTACCCTACAAAAGGCAGTTCCCATGTGGTTGATTTAGATTTAGCGTTACCCAGTAGTGACTTGAATTTTTATCAGCTGGGTTACAGCTACCGGACCTTTACGCCGTTAAATTATAGCGAATCGTTGGTGTTTTCTGCTGGAGCGCGTGTTGGCATCGTAGGGGCCTACGGCGCTACTAACACTGCGCCATTCTTTGCTAACTATTACGGTGGCGGTTTTGGTAGTGTGCGTGGCTTTGCGTTCAACTCATTGGGCCCTAAAAATTCCATTGGCGAACCGTTGGGTGGGCAATTATTAACCACCGGCTCGGCCGAGCTCATCTTCCCTTTCTTTGATGACATGCCGTCGGTGCGCACTTCGTTGTTTATGGATGTGGGTAACGTGTATCAGTCTGGCTCGTTTAGTGCGAGTGAATTACGGGTTTCTGGTGGTTTGAATTTATCCTGGTTAACCCCCGTTGGGCCTTTAACCTTGGTGGTTGCTAACCCGTTACGACAAAAAACGGGAGATAAAACACAATCTACCCATATCACCCTTGGTCGATCTTTTTAAGTTAATAAGGACAGTTAATAATGCATAAATTACTTCGTATATTAGGTTCAGCACTGTTGGCTATGAGCCTATGGGTGCCCGGCTTGGCCCACGCAGAAACCATCGTCGTGTTAAAGCCAGAGCAAGCCATGTTTGCCACCCAAAAAGCCATTGCTTTGGGGCATCAACTTGCGGCTGAGCTGAAACCTCAAACCACTCGTTTTGATGCGATGGGCGTGGAGTTGCAAGCACTACAGCAGCGATTGAAGGCAGACAAGGATCTGATGAGCGCTGCAGAAGTACAAACCTTGCAGGCTGAAATTCAGGCCTTGGCAACAGAGTATCAACAATTACAAAACCACTTATCAAATACCAAATTAAAGGTTGAACAAGAGTTTTTAGCTAAGATGCGTCCAGTGTTGGATAAGATCTTGCGGCAGTTGATTGAAGAAAATAATATTTCTTTAATTATCAATGGCCAATCGGTGATCTATAACGCCGCGAGTATCGATATTACGCCTAAGGTTGTAGAACTGCTAAATTTGGAGCCGTAATTGCAGCACTTAACCTTGGGTGAAATTGCGCAATTACTTGGCGCTGAGTTAAAGGGCGAAGGGGCTTATCCGGTCACTGGTCTCGCTACGGTGGTTAAAGCTCAGCCTCACCAAGTGAGTTTCTTGGCTAATATGAAATACGCCAGTCAGCTTGAACACTGTGATGCTGGAGCGGTAATTTTGCACCCGGATCAAGCGCACCTTTTTAGTGGCAATTGTTTATTGTTAGTAAACCCTTACTTGGGGTACGCCCGCTTGTCACAAGCGTTTGCTCCCGCTGATCGATTTAGCGGCATTCATGGGTCAGCCGAAGTGGCTGCTAGTGCTCGCATGGGCGAACAGGTCAATTTAGCCCCAGGTGTCGTGATCGGTGCCGACGTGATTATTGGCGATAGGGTCACTATAGGTGCTAACTCTGTGATTGGCGCTGGTTCATCTATTGGTGACCAAACCTGCTTAGGCGCTAACGTTACTCTCTATCATGGTGTTGAGCTAGGGCGCTCGTGTATTGTGCATAGCGGCGCAGTCATCGGTGCCGACGGGTTTGGTTTTGCCAAAGACGGTGATGAGTGGGTTAAAATAGAGCAGTTAGGTGGGGTAATCGTAGGTGATTTTGTGGAAATTGGCGCCGGCACCAGTATAGACCGAGGTGCGCTCGATAATACTATCATTGGCCTTGGTGTTAAGCTGGATAATCAGGTGCAGATTGCCCATAATGTAGAGCTAGGCGACTATACTGCAATTGCCGGATGTACCGCCATTGCAGGCAGTACAAAGCTAGGTAAGCACTGTACCGTGGCAGGTGCGTGTGGCATTACCGGCCACCTTACTTTGGTAGACGGTGTGCATGTGACGGCCATGTCGTTAGTGACCCACTCAATTAGTGAAGCAGGCGCCTACTCATCTGGTACGGGCTTAGACAAAAATCAAAAATGGCGGCGTAATGCGGCACGTTTTAAACAATTAGACCAAATGGCTAAGCGGCTTAAGCAATTAGAAGCCGAACTTCAACAGCTAAAAAGCTGAGCGCTGTTTTTTGGCATAGACAAGAAAGGAAAGGCATTTTTATGGTTATGGACGTTAAAGAAATTCGCGAATACCTACCTCATCGCTACCCATTTTTATTGGTTGATCGAGTCACCGAGCTCAATCTTGGTGAGTCGATTATCGCCTATAAGAACGTGACTGTGAACGAACCTTTTTTTAATGGCCACTTCCCAGACCATCCGGTAATGCCTGGAGTATTAATCATCGAAGCCATGGCGCAAGCGGCGGGTATTCTTGGTTTTAAGACCATGGATAAAACCCCTCAAGATGGTTCTATTTACTACTTTGTTGGGTCCGATAAGCTACGCTTTAAGCGCCCGGTTGTGCCGGGAGACAAGTTACAGCTCGAAGCCTCCATCATGTCTGAAAAACGCGGTATCTGGAAGTTCGATTGTTGTGCCAATGTGGATGGTGAACGAGTGGCATCGGCTACTATTTTATGTGCAGACAGGAAGGTTTAGTGTCCCAGCCATTGATTCACGCAAGCGCTATCATTGATGCCAATGCCATTATTGCTGATGATGTGGAAATTGGTCCATACTCCATCGTTGGTGCTGGGGTAGAGCTAGGTGCTGGTACCAAGCTGGAATCACATGTGGTAGTGAAAGGCCCTACCCGCATAGGGTGCAATAATCATATCTTCCAATTTAGCTCGGTAGGCGAAGCCTGTCAGGATATGAAGTATAAAGGCGAGCCGACACGGCTTGAGATAGGCGACAATAACGTCATCCGTGAAGGCTGTACCCTGCATCGCGGCACAGTACAAGACGCTGGCGTAACCCGCATTGGCAACAATAATTTATTCATGGCCAATGTACACGTGGCGCACGACTGCGTAGTGGCCAGTGACGTAATTATTGCAAATAATGTGGCCTTGGCTGGCCATGTGCATGTAGGCGATTATGCTATTTTAGGCGGTTTTACGGCAGTGCATCAGTTTTGCCGTATTGGCCCCCATTGTATGACCGGCGCAGGCAGTGTGGTGCTTAAGGACATTCCTGCCTTTGTTATGGCTAACGGCAATTCTGTGTCGCCCCACGGCATGAATACCGAAGGCTTGAAGCGCCGAGGTTTTTCTGAGCAAGCCATTAAAACCTTGCGCCAAGCGTATAAAATTATTTACCGTCAGGGTCTTACCCTAGATATCGCTATTACCCGTTTACAAGACCTGTCTGTTGAGGGTGACGAATTGTCGATTTTGATTGCTTCGTTACAAGATACTAGCCGCGGCATCATCCGCTAACGGCTGCCCTATGGCCAATCACACCATTGTTATTATTGCCGGTGAGGCATCGGGCGATGTGCTTGGCGCGGGGTTAATACGTGCCTTACAAGAACAGCGCCCGGAACTGAATTTTGAAGGCATTGGTGGGTCGCAAATGTTAGCGTTAGGCTTCACCAGCTTGGTGCCTATGGAGCGTTTGTCCATTATGGGTTTGGTTGAAGTGTTAGGCCGCTTACCCGAATTGTTAAGGCTGCGCCGACGTCTTATTAAGCGTTATACCAGTGAGCCACCCCTAGCCGTTATTGGTATCGATGCACCAGATTTTAACTTTGTGCTGGAAACCAAACTTAAAGCGGCTAACATACCCACCGTACACTATGTCAGCCCGTCGGTATGGGCGTGGCGCGAGGATAGAGTATTTACCGTGGCTAAAGCGTGTCACCGCGTATTAGCTCTATTGCCCTTTGAGTTGCCCTACTACCAACGCCACAATATCCCAGCCACCTTTGTGGGCCACCCATTAGCCGATGTCATTCCTGGTGATTTGACTCAGGCAGAGGCGCAAGCGCAATTGCAGTTAGTTGCACAGCATCCTGTATTAGCTGTGTTGCCGGGCAGTCGTGCCGCAGAAGTGAGGCAATTAGCGCCAGATTTTTTGGCCACGGCAGCATTATTACAACAACGGCATCCTCTTCTACAGGTGGTGCTAGCCGCGGCTAACCCAGAGCGTCAAGCCGAGCTTCAAGATCAATTGTTGGCCTATCCCAAGTTGCGTATTCAGCTTGTGTTAGGCCGCTCGCACCCAGTGTTGGCGGCGGCAGATGCCGTGTTAGTGGCTTCGGGAACGGCAACATTAGAAACCCTATTGTTCGAAAAACCGATGTTAGTCTGTTATCGCATGAACGGTTTGAGCTATGGCTTGTTTAAACGCAGGCTTAAGGTGCCGTTTGTAAGTTTACCGAATCTGTTAGCCGGGCAACAAATAGTAGACGAATTATTACAAGATGCAGTGCAGCCTAAGCTCATGGCGCAAAAACTAGAAGCCTTGTTGTTTGATGCAAGCGTGGCTGCAGCACAGCAACAGCACTTTGCTGACATTCACCAACAATTGGCTTGTGGTGCCAGTGCCACGGCGGCGCAAGCAGTGTTAGAGGTGATTGAGCAACAGGCACAAGCCAAGGCAGCAACATGACACAAGCAATGCATTTAATCTGTGGCGTGGATGAAGCCGGTCGTGGGCCGCTATTTGGCGATGTGGTCGCGGCTGCTGTGATACTAGACCCTAACAAGCCTATTGCTGGGTTAGGGGACTCAAAAGCCCTCACCGAAAAAACCCGAGAGCGCTTGTTTGATCTTATCATTCGAGACGCCGTGAGTGTGTCTGTGGGGCGAGCTGATGTGGCCGAGATTGACGATATTAATATATTACAGGCCACCATGCTCGCTATGCAGAGGGCTGTATTGGGTTTGTCTGTGGCACCCAGTTTGGCCTTAATTGATGGTAATCGTTGCCCGCAATTGCCTTGTGCCAGTGAGGCGATCGTTAAGGGCGATGCTAAAGAAATTTGTATTGGCGCGGCGTCGATTATTGCTAAAGTCACCCGCGACCGAGAAATGCTAGACTGGCATCAACAATACCCACATTACGGTCTTGATAAGCATAAGGGTTACCCCACTAAAGCCCATATTCAGGCCCTTGAAGAACATGGCGTGAGCCCGCAACATCGACGTAGTTTTGCGCCGGTGCGACGATTGATTGGAAATTAGACAATGTCACTAGCTGTACCTTTTGTGCATTTGCGAATGCACTCCGAGTTTTCATTGATTGATAGCATGGTGCGTATCAAACCATTGATGAAAACCCTGCAAGCCGAACAAATGCCTGCGATTGCCTTAACGGACCAGTCCAACATGTGTGGCATGGTTAAGTTTTACAAAGCGGCACAAGGGGCCGGTGTAAAACCCATTTGTGGCTGCGATATCTATCTAGCTGCCGATCCGGCCAGCGATCTTCCGGCGAGCCGTATGACCCTGTTGGCCATGAATCCGCAAGGCTACCTAAACCTAACCGAGTTGGTCTCGCGCTCGTTTCAAGAAGGTCAGACCCCAGACGGGAAAGCCATTGTAGAACGCCATTGGCTCGCACAGCAAAGTGACGGTTTGATTGCCTTATCTGGAGCCTCGCAGGGTGAGGTAGGGCGGGCCCTTATTAACCGTGGGGTAGACGAAGCGCAGGCCGTGCTGGCGTATTGGGTCGGTGTGTTCGGCGATCGTTTTTACTTAGAAGTGCAGCGCACTGGACGTCAAGATGACGAACATTGTCTGCATCTATCAGTGGCCTTAGCCCACGTGGCTCAGGTGCCGTTGGTGGCCACCAATGATGTAATGTTTGTGGCTGAGGAGGAGTTTGAAGCCCACGAAACTCGCGTCTGTATTAACCAAAGTATGACCTTGGACGACCCTCGCCGGCCTAAGAGTTATTCCAATCAGCAATATCTGCGCAGCCTCGAAGAAATGCAGGCCCTGTTTGTCGACTTGCCGTCGGCTTTAGCTAACAGCGTTGAAATTGCCAAGCGCTGTAATTTAGACATTGACTTAGGCCGCTGTTGCTTGCCTAACTTCCCGGTGCCGGAAGGCATGACCATGGACCAATTTTTTGGTGATGTGTCTCGTAAAGGCTTGAACAAACGCCTTGAAACCATCCTCGATAGCAACGATTCAGATTTTGCTGTTAAACGAAAAGAGTTTGATGATCGCTTAGATTTTGAACTCGATATCATTACCCAAATGGGTTTTCCCGGCTACTTCCTTATTGTTATGGACTTTATTCGCTGGGCCAAAGATAACGACATCCCTGTGGGCCCTGGCCGTGGGTCGGGCGCCGGTTCGTTAGTTGCTTATGTGTTAGAAATTACTGACCTAGACCCACTTAAGTACGATTTACTGTTTGAGCGTTTCCTAAATCCGGAGCGGGTGTCGATGCCCGACTTCGATATCGATTTTTGTATGGACAACCGCGACCGAGTGATCGAGTACGTGGCGCAAACTTACGGTAAAGACGCGGTATCACAAATTATCACCTTCGGTACCATGGCCGCAAAAGCCGTGGTGCGAGACGTGGCTCGGGTGCAAGGTAAGCCGTTTGGTTTGGCCGATAAGTTGTCTAAATTAATTCCTTTTGAAGTGGGTATTACCCTGAGTAAAGCGGTGGAGCAAGAAGACGCTCTGCGTGAGTTTATTGATGGCAGTGACGAAGTCCAAGAAATTATGGAGATGGCTTATCAGCTGGAAGGCTTAACTCGTAACGTCGGCAAACATGCCGGTGGTGTGGTGATCGCGCCCACCAAGCTAACTGACTTTTCGCCGCTTTATTGTGACGTTGATGGCTCTGGTTTAGTGACTCAGTACGACAAAAATGACGTCGAAGATGCAGGCCTGGTTAAATTTGACTTTTTGGGCCTAAAAACCCTCACCGTGGTGGATTGGGCCATGGGTATGATCAATCAGCGACGGGCAGAAAAGGGCGAGTCGGCCATCGCCATTGAAACTATCCCGCTGGACGATGAGCCAGTGTTTAAGTTATTACAACGAGCCGAAACAACGGGTGTATTCCAACTGGAATCACGCGGCATGAAAGACCTGATTAAACGGCAGTTGCCCAGTAACTTCGAAGACATTATCGCCTTGGTAGCCTTGTTTCGTCCAGGACCGTTACAGTCGGGCATGGTGGATGACTTTATCAACCGTAAGCATGGCCGAGCTAAGTTGGCCTGGCCCCACGAAAACTATCAATTAGACTCCTTGCAGCCAGTGCTAGAGCCCACTTACGGTATTATTTTGTACCAAGAGCAGGTCATGCAAATTGCTCAGGTGATGGCGGGCTACAGCTTGGGCGAGGCCGACATGTTACGCCGCGCAATGGGCAAGAAAAAACCAGAAGAAATGGCCAAGCAGCGTTCTGGTTTTATCGCCGGCAGTTTAGCTAACGGCATTGCCGACGAGCTTGCTGGTAATATTTTTGACCTAGTAGAAAAGTTTGCCGGATATGGTTTTAACAAATCACACTCGGCTGCTTATGCTTTGGTGGCCTATCAAACCGCTTGGCTCAAGTACCATTACCCAGCCGAATTTATGGCAGCGGTGTTGTCAGCGGATATGCAGAATATTGACAAAATAGTGATATTTGTTGAAGAGTGTCGCCGCATGGAGTTGCCGCTTAATTTGCCCGACGTCAATGCCAGTCACTTCAAATTTACTGTTAATGATAACAGTGAAGTGGTGTATGGTTTAGGCGCAGTAAAGGGTGTTGGCGAAGGTCCTGTGGCCGCTATAATTGAGGCCCGAGAGGCCGGTGGCGCGTTTGTCGATCTGTTTGATTTTTGTAAGCGAGTGGGCAGTAAAAAAATCAATAAACGTGTGCTCGAGGCCCTAGTGGCCAGCGGTGCACTCGACCAAATGGTGCCTAACCAAGAACGCGCCGTGCTGTATAGCGCCATCCCCGATGCGGTGCAAGCGGCTGACCAAAGCGAGCGCAACCAAGACGCTGGCATGATGGATTTATTTGGCGAAATCACCGCCGTGGTGGATGATGTTGATGCCCTAGATGTGGCATATGACCGGCATATGAGCGCCCGCCCCCTAACGCTCAAACAGCGGCTAAAAGGCGAAAAAAACACCCTTGGCTTGTATGTGACAGGCCACCCCATCGATAGTTACGACCATGAGCTAGGCCGCTTCTTACGTTGTCGCTTAGACCAGTTGTTTGCGAAAAAAGAAAAGCAGTGGATTGCCGGTTTAGTGGTTGCTAGCCGCACGATGAAAACCAAACGCGGCAAAACCATCGCCTTTTTAACTCTGGATGATCGGCGAGCACGAGTGGATGTGGCGCTGTTTGGCGACACCTACGATAAATACCGCGAATTGTTACAGAACGACCGTTTGCTTATTGTTGAAGGCGAAGTATCCGAAGATGATTATTCGGGCGGCCTTAAAGTAAGCGCTCAACAGATCTTAACCATGTCCCAGGCACGCACGGTTTTTTCCAAAGGTTTGCACTTATCGGTAGCCGCAGAGTTTGCTCAGGGTAAGGGATTGCAGCAGTTGTTGCAGATAGTTACCCCCCATCAAGTGAGTGGTGATACACCCGCTGCGAAGCTAGAGCTACAGGTTGAAAATGGCATTGGCCGAGGGGTTATTCGTTGTGCTTCTCCGTGGCGATTGCAGGTAGAAGACGATATGTTGCAAGATCTCGCATACTTGCTGGGTGAAGATGCTGTAAAAATGCGTTATCGCAAGTTATAATAACTTCATATTTGCTGATCAACAATTAGAAGCTAGGCCCTATGAATCCAAATTACCTCGACTTTGAACAACCCATCGCTGAACTTGAAACCAAGATTGAAGCCCTGCGATTGGTGGGTAATGACAACGAGCTAAATATTAGCGACGAAATTGCTAAATTATCAGCAAAAAGTGTCAACCTGACAGAGTCTATATTCTCTAGCCTCTCTGCAGCTCAAGTGTCTAAGGTGTCGCGCCATCCTTTGCGTCCTCACACTATTGATTACATTGCTAGCATATTTGACGATTTTGATGAATTGCATGGCGACCGCCATTTTGGTGACGATCAGGCAATGGTCTGTGGTATCGCACGCTTAAATGGCCGCGCAGTGATGGTGATGGGTCAAGAAAAAGGCCGTAGCACCAAAGAAAAAGTAGCTCGTAACTTTGGTATGCCGCGCCCAGAAGGCTACCGCAAAGCCTTGCGCATGATGCAAATGGCTGAACGTTTTAAGATGCCTATTTTGACTTTTATCGACACACCAGGTGCCTACCCAGGCATTGATGCAGAAGAACGCGGTCAAAGTGAAGCCATTGCTTATAACTTAGCCCAAATGTCGGGACTTAAAACGCCGGTTATTGCCACCGTTATTGGCGAGGGTGGTTCTGGTGGTGCGTTAGCCATTGGTGTATGTGATCAGCTTAACATGCTGCAATATTCCACTTATTCGGTTATTTCCCCAGAAGGTTGCGCCTCTATCCTTTGGAAGAGTGCTGAATATGCAGCTGATGCGGCCAATGCCATGGGTATTACCTCTGGCCGCTTGCATGATTTAGGTCTTGTGGACCATGTGATCAAAGAGCCCCTAGGTGGTGCTCACCGTGATGCCGGTTTAGTGGCCGCGAGTATTAAGTCGACCTTAATTAGCCAATTGGCCGAACTTGACTTGATGGACGCCGATACGTTGGTTGATCGTCGTTACAAGCGGCTCATGGCTTACGGCCTAAGTTCTTAAGCTGATAATTAGGTTATGTCTTCTGTCATGGCCTTTACCCACCATGTATTAACCACGGAAACTTCCGGCCTGAAACCACACTTTCAGGCTGCCGGTTGGTTGGTGGCCGTTAGTGGTGGGTTAGATTCTATGGTGCTGTTGCACGCACTTGTGCAATTGAGCCAGTCTCGGCAGTGTCCTCCAATCCGAGTGGTGCATGTAAATCACGGTTTACATGCAGATGCGCAGGCTTGGCAACAGCAAGTTGAGCAACAAGCACAGGCGTATGGCCTTGCTTGTGCAACTCAAAATGCTGTTATCGATCCTTTCCTCAAGCAAAAGCTGGGGCTAGAAGCCTCTGCCCGTGATGCACGCTACCAATTTTTTGAACAGCAATTGCGGGCCGGGGAAGTGCTGTTGTTAGCTCAGCATGCCGACGACCAAAGCGAAACCATGTTATTGCGTTTGATGCGCGGCGCTGGGGTAGCAGGCCTGCGCGCCATGCCGCAACAACGTAGACTGGGTTTGGGTTGTATGCTTAGGCCGCTTCTAAATGTGCGCCAGCAAGCCCTTACCGACTATGCAAACCAACACCAGTTAGTCTGGTGTGACGATCCCAGCAATGACGATACTCGTTTTGACCGTAATTTTTTGCGCCATCAAGTGTTGCCCTTATTACGCCAGCGGTGGCCAGCGATGGATCGACGGTTAGCGACTACTGCGGCGGTTATGGGTGATACTGCGCAGTTGCTTGATGAAGTTGCTGTCGCAGACTTATACCTTTTAAATAGCGATTCAGCTAATAGTGAGTGCTTACCTACGGCGGCTTTGTTGGACCTGTCAAAACCGCGCCGCCATAACCTTTTGCGCCATTGGCTCGCGTTGCATAAGGTGCCCGTGCTCAGCCATGCAGCCATGCAGCAGGTCGACGACGAGGTGTTAACCAGTGCTGATGATGCCCAGCCTTGCCTTATATTTGGAGCTTGGAGCTTGCGCCGCAACCATGGCCAGTTATGGCTTGCGCCATATGAAAGGCATGGCAACGAATCGGTTTGTGAGCCGTGGTCGGCCACCATTACCCAATCTGACTTAGATCACGGTGTGATGGTTTTGAGTGCTGGTCAGCTCGATGCTGGTGACTATACAGTGGCGATAGCTTTGGCGGTGGGTGATCATTTGGAGTTGCGAGGGCGAGTAGGAGGGGAGCGCTGCAAGCCCTTGGGGCGAGCGCATAGCCAGAGCCTTAAAAAACTATTGCAAGAAGCCAAAGTGCCCGCGTGGGAGCGGCAGCACCTGCCACTTTTTTATATCAATGGTGAGTTAGCTATGGTGGCTGACTTATGGGTTAATGCTGGCTTTGAAGCGGCGTTTGGTCAGCCAGCTTGGGGTTGGCAAAAGCCCAGCTAAAACGCAGCTTTTTATTGTTCAGAATAGCCACTTCTGGTATCCTACACTCCCATCTTAAGACGGAAATTTGATCGCATATAAAGCGCCCGTTTCCGCGTCAATTATTATAAACGTTAGAGTAACCCAGCCCGCCACGAGTAAGGCGTTTTTCTGTGGTTGCTTCATCGTGTTTTGTTCAAATCGACGTTACTAACGTCATATAAGACATAGGTATTGCATGACTCGTTTCATCTTCGTTACTGGCGGTGTTGTTTCTTCTTTGGGTAAGGGTATTGCTTCGGCGTCCTTGGCTGCCATTCTAGAGGCCCGAGGCCTTAACGTAACCATGTTGAAGCTGGATCCGTATATTAACGTTGATCCAGGCACCATGAGTCCGTTCCAACATGGCGAGGTTTTTGTAACCGAAGACGGTGCCGAAACGGATTTAGATTTGGGCCACTATGAGCGTTTTATCGACACTAAAATGTCTAAGCGTAATAACTTTACTGCAGGACGCGTGTATGAACATGTCTTGCGCAGAGAGCGTCGCGGCGACTACTTAGGTGGTACGGTACAAATTATTCCCCATATTACAGACGAAATTAAACGCCGAGTATATCGGGGCGCCCAAGGTGCAGATGTGGCTTTGGTAGAAATTGGCGGTACGGTGGGCGACATCGAATCGCAGCCGTTCCTAGAAGCGATTCGACAAATGAAGGTAGAGGTTGGCTTTAGTCGAGCGTTATTTATGCATTTAACCTTGGTGCCTTATATTGCCACCGCAGGTGAAACCAAAACTAAGCCGACACAACATTCGGTAAAAGAATTGCGTTCCATTGGTATTCAGCCTGACATTTTGATCTGTCGCTCAGAGGTGTCGATTGAAGCACCAGAGCGTAATAAAATAGCTTTGTTTACCAACGTAGAGCAGCGTGCGGTAATTTCGTTGCCAGACGCAGACACTATTTACACTATTCCTAGTTTGTTGCAGGATCAGGGCCTTGATTCAATCGTCACAGAGCGTTTTGGATTAGACTGTAAAGCCGCTGATTTAACTGAATGGAATGCGGTGGCCGAGGCCAAGTTGAACCCCGAACGAGAAATCACCATTGCCATGGTGGGTAAGTACATGGAGCTATTGGATGCCTACAAGTCTCTAATTGAAGCCATTAGCCATGCGGGTCTTAAATCTCGCACTAAGATCAACACTCGTTACATTGATTCCGAAGACATCGAATCCCAAGGCGTGTCCTTACTCGAAGGTGTAAATGCAATTTTGGTACCTGGAGGTTTTGGCGAGCGCGGTACCGAAGGTAAGATAAAAACCGTACAGTATGCCCGAGAAAACAAGATCCCATATCTGGGAATTTGTTTAGGTATGCAAGTGGCGGTGATTGAATTTGCCCGTAACGTGGTCGGTTGGAGTGATGCGAACAGTAGTGAGTTTGACGCCAGCTCTAAGCACTGTGTGGTCGGTTTGATTACCGAATGGATCGATGAGTCTGGGCAAGTAGAACAGCGCTCAGAAGCCTCAGATTTAGGTGGCACCATGCGTTTGGGTGCGCAGCAATGCCGTTTGCAGATTGGCTCATTAGCCCACCAGTCTTATGGTCAGGAAATTATTACCGAGCGCCACCGCCACCGTTATGAAGTTAACAACAATTTGGTTGATCAGTTACAAGAAGCTGGCTTGAAGTTTTCTGGTCGATCTATGGATGGTACCTTGGTAGAAATGGTTGAGTTGCCAGATCACCCATGGTTTGTGGCCTGTCAATTCCATCCAGAATTTACTTCAACTCCCCGTGGTGGTCATGGATTGTTCGAAGGTTTTGTAGGTGCGGCGATCACCCAAGCGGGCAAGTAGTAGAGTCGTGCAAGTAGCGTAAACACGAGTTAATTCTAATTTTATTGGAGCTTATTTTGGATCAACTAATTGCCGACATTCAGGCAAGGGAAGTATTGGACTCACGTGGTAACCCCACTATTGAAGCAGACGTTTTATTAGCCGGCGGCGCCTTTGGCACTGCGTGTGCGCCATCAGGAGCTTCAACGGGTTCACGCGAAGCGTTGGAATTGCGAGACGGCGATAAGTCACGTTATTTAGGCAAGGGCGTGCTCAACGCTATTGCCGGTATTCACGGGCCGATCCTTACCCGCTTAAAAGGTATGGACGCCACTGACCAAAGTGCTTTAGATGCGGCCATGATTGAACTGGACGGCACAGAAAATAAAGAAGTGCTAGGCGCTAACGCTATTTTGGCCGTTTCTTTGGCTGCTGCTAAGGCTGCCGCAGTGTACAAAGGCATACCCTTGTACGCACACATTGCCGAACTCAATGGCACTGCTGGCCAATACAGCATGCCTGTACCTATGATGAATATCATCAACGGTGGCGAGCACGCAGACAATAACGTAGATATTCAAGAATTTATGGTGCAACCAGTGAGTGCACCCAACTTTGCCGAAGCGTTACGTTGTGGTGCAGAAATATTTCATGCCTTAAAGAAGGTCTTGAGCCAGCGCGGCTTAAGCACTGCGGTAGGCGACGAGGGTGGCTTTGCACCTGACCTGCCGTCTAACGAAGCGGCCTTGGATGTGATTGCAGAAGCCGTTGACAACGCCGGTTATGAATTGGGCAAGGATGTTACTTTAGCCTTGGATTGTGCCGCCTCAGAATTTTATGCCGACGGTAGTTATAACCTCAGTGGTGAAGGCAAAGCCTTTGACGCTTCTGGTTTTGCTGATTATTTAACCGAGCTAAGTAACAAACATCCTATCGCTTCTATTGAAGATGGTATGGACGAGAGTGATTGGGATGGCTGGCAGGATTTAACCCAAAAGTGCGGCTCACGCGTACAATTGGTAGGTGATGATTTATTTGTTACCAACACCAAGATATTAAGCCGCGGAATTGAGCAAGGTATCGGCAACTCAATTTTGATTAAATTTAATCAAATTGGTTCGCTTACCGAAACCTTGGCCGCCATTCGTATGGCTCAGGACGCAGGTTTTACCGTGGTTATTTCTCACCGTTCCGGTGAAACCGAAGATACTACGATTGCCGATTTGGCTGTAGCTACAGCGGCAGGGCAGATCAAGACAGGTTCATTGTGTCGTTCTGACCGAGTGGCAAAATACAACCGCTTACTACGTATAGAGCAAGAGTTAGGTGCTGCCGCGCCTTACCGTGGGCTTGCCGAAATTCACGGCAAAAGCTAACGCTCAGCTCAATCAGTCTATATAGACTGTTGGCAAATGTGCTAGCCTACTAACGTAAGCGAGGGAGTTTAGCTGGGCATTGTAGTCCAAGCAAACTCCCTTTTTTTGTGAATACATACTGGCACAGCGTCAGGTAGGTTACGCTTATGAAATGGTTAGTCGGTCTAATATTTATTGCTTTAGTATTGATGCAGTACAGCCTCTGGTGGGGCCCGTCCGGTTTGCTAGAAGTAGCACAGCTACAGCAGCAAATTGATGCGCAAGAAGCAGTTAACGCCACCTTGGCCGAACGCAATCGGCAGCTGCATGCCGAGGTGTTGGATCTAAAGCAAGGCATAGCTGCGATCGAAGAACGAGCGCGTTATAATCTTGGTATGGTTAAGCCTAACGAAACATTTTATCAATTGGTAGAAGATTAATGGCTAACGCCCACTCCATACAAACCTTAGCACCCCTGACGTGGCCCATGAATTGGGCCTATGCCCATGGCGAACCGCAAACTACAGCGCAGCTTAAAACTCACTGCAACGACTTCTTAGTGACCGAAGACCTTGGTTTCGAACCCTGCGGTGAGGGTGAACATGTGTATTTGGATATCACTAAGACCGATACCAACACCGACTTTTTGGCGCGCAATATCGCCAAATTAGCTGGCGTACCGGCGCGGCAGGTCAATTATTCGGGTCTCAAGGACCGTAGGGGTGTGACGCGGCAATGGTTTGGTGTTCATCTACCGGGCAAGGCAGAAGACGTAGATCCAGATTGGCAGCAATTACAATCGCCACAAGTGCTCCTTCATCAGGCCGTGCGTCACTTACGTAAACTCAAAACAGGGGTGCATCAAGGAAACTATTTTTGCATCCGTTTACGTGGTATTAACGCTTCTGATCTGGTTGAATACAGGTTGGCAACAATTGCTCAGCAGGGTGCACCTAATTACTTTGGCGATCAGCGCTTTGGTCACCATGGGGGTAACCTCGGCTTGGCATTGTTGATGCTTCAAGGAAAGCGTATCAAGGACCGCTTTAAACGAGGCATGGCGTTGTCTTCTGTAAGGTCCTATCTGTTTAATCATCTGCTCAGTGAGCGGGTCAATGATGCCTCTTGGTTGCAAGCCTTAGCTGGTGATCGGTGTATGTTTAGTGATGGTTTTAGTCAATTTGATGCCGCCGCCGATGGTGCTGATTTAGCAGGGGTTCAAGATCGTATTGACAGCGGGGATCTTGCGCCAACGGGGCCCATGGCAGGACGTGTGGGTAGTCCCCCTGTGACGCCTGCAAGCCTATATGAAAGCCAGATATTAGCCCCGTTTTCACCTTGGGTTGAGGCGTTGGTGGCGCAAGACTTAAGCGCACAAAGGCGCAGTTTACGTTTGTGGCCCAAAGATTTTAGTTGGCAGTGGGTAGACGGTGACGTTTTAGAATTGAAGTTTCATCTCATGCGTGGCAGCTACGCAACCGCCTTAATACGCGAAATCACTCAAACACAATGACAGAGATAGGGTTATGCAATTATTGATTTCAAACGATGATGGCGTGCAGGCAGTGGGCCTTTCCCACTTGGTTAAACAACTAGAGTTAGATCATCAAATTACCGTGATTGTTCCCGACCGGGACTTAAGCGGCGCCAGCAACTCCCTGACCTTGTCTCGTCCAGTGCGCTTGATGCCTCAGCAGAATGGTTTTTTTGCTATCGATGGCACCCCCGCAGATTGTGTGCATCTGGGTATTAATGGCGCCCTCGATATTGCGCCAGACATGGTGGTGTCGGGCATTAATCACGGTGCCAACCTAGGTGACGATGTGCTCTATTCAGGTACCGTGGCGGCGGCTATGGAAGGGCGTTATTTAAAACACCATGCAATGGCTGTGTCTTTGGTGGGTAAACAACACTTTGAGAGTGCTGCAAAAGTGGCACGTCAGCTGGTCAAGGATATGCAACAACTACAATTGCCGTCGCGCTGTATCATTAACGTTAACGTACCAGACCTGCCTTACGCAGAGATTAAAGGCGTGAAAGTGACTAAATTAGGTACCAGGGAATTAGGCGCATCAGCCATTGATGCCAAAGATCCTCGTGGCCATCAGTGTTATTGGATTGGGCCTGTCGGTCTGATTAAAAATGCTGAGCTTGGTACAGACTTTCATGCCATCGAGCATGGCTATGTATCGGTGACGCCATTAACGCCCGATATGGCTTGTTATGATGCCTTTGACAGCGTTACAGATTGGCTGCAGGACACCTTTTAATGCGCTACAGTGTGACGGATCCTAAGCGCCAACATGCGCGTCGTCAGGGTATAGGTATGACCTCTCAACGCACTCGTGAGCGCTTGGTGGAGCAATTGCAAGTATTAGGCGTGCAGGACCCGCGGGTGCTGTCAGTGATGCGTACCACAGCGAGGCATCTGTTTTTAGACGAAGCCTTGGCGCATCGGGCCTACGAAGACAAGTCTTTACCCATCGGCCACAATCAAACCTTGTCACGGCCCTATACCGTAGCCCGCATGAGTGAGTTGTTGCTCGCCTCTTGCAACGCTAAAAAAGTGTTAGAAGTGGGCACTGGCTCAGGTTATCAAACTTGTATATTGGCGCAACTGGTACCGCGTTTATTTACCATGGAACGCATTGAGCCATTGCTAAATAGGGCCAAACTGCGGCTGGAGGCGATGGCTATCCAAAATGTGGTTTACCGCCATGGTGATGGTTACGAAGGCTGGCCAGACAGAGAACCTTTCGATGGCATTATGGTGACGGCGGCACCATCGCAAGTGCCTAAAACCTTGCAGTGGCAGCTGGCAGAAGGGGGTTGTATGATTATCCCAGTGGGCGACAATGAACAACATTTGTTAAAAATCACCCGCTCGGGCAATCACTTTAGTAAACAAAAAGTGGAAGCTGCCAACTTTGTGCCATTGGTTAACGGCACAGTAGGTTAACGACTTAGTTAATGGACTATGATAAGACGATGAAACAAAAAGACTTTGGGTGGCAGTGGCGTACAATAATTACCGGTATGATGATGGGCGCAGCAGACTTGGTGCCAGGCATCTCTGGCGGCACAGTGGCTTTACTCAGCGGCATATACGGCCGTTTGTTGGCCGCCATCAGTGGCGTAGATCTAACCTTTGCTAAGTTATTAGCTCGTGGCCAGGTGGCGCAGGCGTGGCGGCACCTCGACGCGAGCTTTTTAGTTAGCCTTGGGCTAGGCATAGGTGTGAGTCTGTTGTTGCTGTCAAAGCTCATTAGTTGGTTGCTTGTGGTGCAGCCCTTGCTCATGTGGAGCCTGTTTTTAGGTTTAATCTTGGTGGCTAGTGGATTGCTGCTCAAGGAATTGCTGGCACAGCAAAGTTTACGATTGGTTTGGCTCTTGTTAGGCGTAGTTGTGAGTGTATCGCTGGCCAATATGCCAGTACTGGCCGTTGTTGACGGGTTTTCTGGCTGGGGTTATGTGTGGTTGATGGCTGCAGGCGCCTTGGCCATAAGTGCGATGATATTACCCGGTATTTCGGGTAGTTTTATTTTGCTTATCATTGGCGTCTACCCCTATTTGATTGGTAGGCTGGCCGCGTTAGACCTGCAAGTTATTGTTGTTTTTGCCTTGGGTTGTGGCGTAGGTTTGCTCACCTTTAGCCGCTTAGTTAGCTACCTATTAACCCATTATATGGCGTCAGTAATGAGCCTGCTGACGGGCTTGATGATCGGTTCCGCGGTTAAATTGTGGCCTTGGAAACACACCATCACCTATCGGCTCAACAGTTCTGGCGCAGAAGTGCCGCTACAGCAAGAAAACTTATTGCCCTGGAACTATAGCCAAATGACCGGCTTAGATCATCAGTTAATGGCGAGCCTAGTAGTGTTTTTGTTGGCGGCTGCTCTGGTGTTTAAGTTTGGTCGAGTTAGGCTGCAAGATTTAAAAGCTAACGTTGATGGGTAAATACTCGCCTGCCACTGTGTTACACGCATTATACTGTGGCTTAATCGGGTTGCTTTTGACGGCCTGTGGGGCTAGCCAATATGTGCCTGTGCACGAGCTTGGTTACAGCTTAAGTACCCAGTCAGCCAGTGCCAGTAGTGTGCAATCAGCCCCAGCGTCGTATCAAGTGCGCAGTGGTGATACCTTGTTTGCAATTGCCTGGCGTTTTGGCTGGGACTATAAAAAATTGGCAAAAGTGAATGCTATAACATTGCCTTACACTATATATGTGGGGCAGAATTTGGTTTTTAGTGAAATAAATATCAATTTAAATGAAAATAATAAAAAAATATTACCGGTGGTTCCTAAGCCCAAAATTAAGCCAAAAAGTGTAGTTAAAAAAGTTTCAAATATTAAAACTAATTCTTTGAATAATAATCAAAAAATGGCTACAGGGTCAGTCAAATGGCAATGGCCATTGAATGGCCCAGTGGTACAAAAATTCTCCAGTAAAGGAGCAATATCTCACGGTATAGAGGTTTCATCACGTCTCGGAAATTCGGTAAAAGCTGCATCAAGTGGAATAATAGTATATGCTGGCAGTGGTATCCAAGGTTACGGCAATTTAATCGTGGTTAAGCACAACGAAACATTTTTGAGTGCTTACGCCTATAACAGCCGAATTTTGGTTACCGAAGGTGCCCAGGTTAACGCTGGCCAGGTGATTGCAGAGGTAGGAAAGGGTCCGCAGTTGGATCCTCGGTTACATTTCGAAATTCGAAAAAATGGAAAGCCGGTTAATCCGCTACAGTACTTGCCAAAACTATAAGCAGTTGCCCATAAAGCTCCGCAGTAACGACTTTGATGAGTATAGGATAGTTGAATGACGCAAGAATTATCGATAGAGCAAGCACACGAGAGGCGCAGTCAAATTAAATTTGCTGCCTATAAAGGTAAAAGTAATAAATCTAACAATGTCACCCCGTTCAAGGATGCCACGCAGCTTTATTTAGGTGAAATTGGATTTCGTGCCTTATTAACGGCAGAAGAAGAACAGTATTTTTCTCGTTTGGCGTTGCAGGGCGACGAAAGTGCCCGCCACCGGATGATTGAAAGCAATCTTCGCTTGGTAGTCAAAATAGCACGGCGTTACCTCAATCGTGGTTTAACTTTGCTAGACCTGATTGAAGAAGGCAACTTAGGCCTGATTCGAGCGGTCGAAAAGTTCGACCCAGAACGAGGCTTTCGATTTTCAACCTATGGCACTTGGTGGATACGCCAAACCATAGAGCGAGCCATTATGAACCAAACACGAACCATCCGTTTACCGATCCATGTGGTTAAGGAGCTCAATGTTTATTTGCGTGCAGCACGACATCTGGCACAAAAGTTGGACCACGAACCCACAGCCAAAAAAATTGCAGAGTATCTGGACAAACCTGTTAAACAGGTGAGCGCCATGCTCAGTCTTAACGATCGAGTCAGTTCGGTTGATAGTGTTTTAGGCCCAGATAACGACAGCACGCTGCTAGATACCATTGCAGATGTGAATAGCCCAGGTCCAGAGCACCAAGCTGTAAACAGTAATCTAATGGCAAACATGGAGCAATGGCTTGATCATCTAACGGATTTGCAAAAAGACATTATTTGCCGACGTTTTGGTTTGCGCGGACATGCTGTATGTACGTTAGAACATGTGGGCAAAGAAATTGGCCTGACGCGTGAAAGAGTCAGGCAGGTCCAACTCGGTGCGTTACGCAGCTTACGCAATATTTTAGAAACCGAGGGGCTAAATAGTGCTGATATGTTGGCCGCTAAGCTTTAATTTTAACAACGGCTGGTTGTTATTTTAAGGCGCGTTGCATTTGATACACTAGGTCTAGGGCTTGCCTTGGTGTCATGTCGTCGGCATTGTTGTTTTGCAACAAGCTTTCCACAGCATGGGGCAAACTACTGAATAAATCAGTTTGTAATGGTGCTATTGATTTGCTGGGTTTGCTAGAGCCGTCATCGACTTCAAGTTGTTGTAACTTAATGTGTGCATCATTGATGACATTGAGAGGTACACCTGCCAGCTTAGCGACTTGTAAACCGTAGCTTTGGCTCGCTGGGCCTGGCAATACTTTATGCATAAAGATAATGCTGTCGCCATGTTCGGTCGCGTCTAAATGCACATTCTCAACTTGCGCCAACTGGTCGACTAAATGCGTCATTTCAAAATAGTGAGTGGCGAATAAGGTCAGCGCAGCAATGCCTTGGGCTAGATTGAAGGCACAGGACCAGGCTAGTGAGAGGCCGTCAAAGGTACTGGTGCCACGGCCTACTTCGTCCATCAGCACGAGGCTTTGATGGGTAGCGTTGTTCAGTATGTTGGCAGTTTCCGTCATCTCCACCATAAAGGTTGAACGACCCCCCGCAAGGTCGTCACTGCTGCCCATCCGTGTAAATATACGATCTACAATGCCAATACTAGCATTTTTTGCAGGCACAAAAGAGCCGATTTGAGCCATGATAACGATGAGAGCTACTTGACGCATGTAGGTGGACTTACCACCCATATTGGGCCCAGTAATGATTTTCATGCTTTGGCTAGCTGAGAGACAGCAGTCATTGGCGACAAAAGGCTCACTGATTAACTGTTCGACAACCAAATGGCGGCCATGATCAATGTTGATGCCCGCTTGTTCAGTTAATTGCGGCCGCACCAAATCTAAGCTAATGGCACGTTCGGCTAAGCAGGCGAGAATATCCAGTTCACTAATGCCGTCCGACGCAAGCTGAAGGTCGTTCAGGTGTTCTGCTACCTGCTCAACAAGGGCTTCATAAAGCGCCTTCTCTCTAGCTAGTGAGCGACTTTTACTACTGAGGGCTTTGTCTTCAAAAGCTTTGAGTTCGGGGGTGATAAAACGCTCAGCGTTCTTCAATGTTTGGCGGCGTACATATTCAGTAGGTGCCTGGCCCGATTGTAATCGGCTGATCTCAATGTAATAACCATGCACTCTGTTGTAACCCACCTTAAGGGTTGATAAACCAGTGCGTTCGCGTTCTTGGGTTTCTAGATCTAGCAAGAACTGCCCCGCGTTTTGACTCAAACCACGTAGTTCATCGAGTTCGGCATCATAGCCTTCGGCAATCACACCACCGTCGCGGATGATGACTGGTGGGTTTTCGGTAATGGCCTGATCCAAGAGTTCTACTAGCTCAGGAAACTGATTTATTTTTTGGGCTAGCGATAAAGATTTCTGGGCGGTTAACAGACCGAGGTGTTGCTGTAGTTGAGGCAAAGCTTGTAAGCTGGCGCTGAGACGTGACAGGTCCCTTGGGCGTGCTGACCGTAGTGCAATACGAGACAATATGCGCTCAATGTCACCAATGGGTTTAAGTGCCAATTGCAGAGACTCGGTAACATCGGTATCTATGGCTTGTGCAATAAAATCCTGGCGCTGATGTAAGGTGTTGATGCAACGTAACGGATTGTTGAGCCAGCGGCGCAACAGCCGTCCACCCATGGGTGTGGAGGTTGAATCTAGGATTTGCGCTAGGGTGAATTGGTCTCCGCCTTGGACGTTTTGATCGATCTCCAGATTTTTTCGGCTGGGCCCATCAAGTATCAGCGTGTCTTGGGCCAATTCAACCTGCAAGTTACGTAAATGAGGCAGTTCTCCTTTTTGAGTTTCTTTGGCATAGTTTATTAAGCAACCCGCAGCACATATGGCAGCGGCCATTTCATCACAGCCAAAGCCGCTCAAATCGCGGGTATTAAATTGGTTACATAACAAGCGCTGGGCTGTATCAAGGGAAAAATTCCAAGTCGCTTGTGGCCTACGGCAGGGCCAGTCTTGAATCTGGGCCAGCATATCACTGGTTTCGTCGAACAATAATTCAGCCGGTTTTAAGCGTTGTAATTGGGTCTGTAATTGATCAACAGAAGTGGCTTCGAGTAAGCTAAACCGACCGCTGCTCATGTCTAAACTTGCAATGCCGTAACTGTCTTGCAATTGATACACTGCGGTCAACAAGCGTTCGTTGTTGGCATCCATTAATGCTTCATCTGTAAGGGTGCCAGGGGTAACCACGCGTACTACCTTACGGTCTACAGGGCCTTTGCTGGTGGAGGGGTCGCCAATTTGCTCAGCCACTGCAACGGAGCGGCCGGCATTCACAATTTTAGCAATATAACCTTCAGCGGCATGATAAGGAATGCCTGACATAGGTATTGGCTGGCCCGCAGACTGGCCCCTTGATGTGAGGGAAATATCAAGTAACTCAGAAGCGCTTTTTGCGTCGTCATAGAACAACTCATAAAAATCACCCATGCGGTAAAATACTAGATCGTTAGGGTGGTCGCGCTTAATGCCAAGGTACTGTTGCATCATGGGAGTGTGGTTTGAATTCATACTGTTATCTAGCGCTTTGTTTTTGTTGAGTATTTTCATTAATAAAGCAAAATTCATTGTCGCCAATAGAACCAAATGTAATGGCTTGAGGATCGCGCAGTATCATGCAGTAAATGTTTGTATCAAGAGGACGCATTCTTTAGTATAGGTTCTAGCTCTGTAACATCATCATACAAACTACAATTGTACGGTCAGTCGTAACGTCACGCAAATATCAATTGCATCGCAGGAGTTGATATCAGTTGCATAAATTTGTTGCACATATAAGGTGAGGCATCAATGCGCAGTACAAAGCTTATACACACGGTATCGTGCCACGCTGAGGGTGAGGTTGGGGATGTGATCGTGGGTGGAGTTTCTCCACCACCTGGAGATACCATTTGGGAGCAGCGCAAATGGATAGCACAAGACGACACGCTACGTAATTTCATGCTCAATGAGCCTCGAGGAGGCGTGTTTCGCCATGTTAATCTGCTGGTGCCGCCTAAGCACCCCGAAGCCGATGCCGCGTGGATCATCATGGAACCCGAAGATACGCCACCAATGTCAGGATCCAATGCTATTTGTGTGGCTACGGTATTGCTTGATACGGGCATTATTCCGATGCAAGAACCAGTCACTAACATGGTACTCGAGGCCCCCGGTGGGTTAGTGCGAGTGCGAGCTGAGTGCGCCAACGGCAAGGCCGAACGCATCACGCTTGAAAACCTGGCATCATTTGTGGGCCATAAGGCTGCCGCACTTGAAGTTGAAGGGTTTGGCACTCTACTTGTCGATACAGCTTTTGGTGGTGACAGCTTTGTGGTGGTAGATCCTGTGGCTTTAGGGCTGTCTTTAGCGGTGGATGAAGCACGTGAGATCGCAGAATTGGGTGTCAGAATTACCCATGCTGCCAACCAGCAATTAAATTTTGAACATCCTACACAACCAGACTGGCGGCATCATTCCTTTTGTCTATTTGCGGGTCCTATATCGCGCAAGGGAAACGATTTATGGGCTAAATCGGTGGTCTCAATCAAGCCTGGGAAACTCGACCGATCGCCTACGGGAACAGCGGTTTCTGCAAGAATGGCGTTATTGCATGCACAGGGCCAAATGGGGTTACAGGATAATTTTACCGGTAATTCGATTGTTGGGTCGGAATTCACAGGTAAAATCCTTGGTACCACACAGGTTGGCAAAACTCTTGCGATCCGTCCGGAAATTAGTGGGCGAGGCTGGATAACAGGCACACATCAGCACATGTTGGACCCAAGCGATCCATGGCCAGAGGGGTATCGAATTTCTGATACATGGAATAAGTGTTTATAGCTGACACAACTTTATTGAACCTAGGGGATTACGAACAATGCCAAACACTTCGCGCCAAACGGCCGCATTAGCCGTTGCTGTGGCTCATCGATTAACTCAAAGTGGTTTAGTCATGGCAACGGCCGAATCTTGTACGGGTGGTGGCATTGGCGCCGTGTTAACAAATCTAGCAGGAAGTTCACAGTGGTTTGTTGGTGGCATCATTAGTTACAATAATAGTGCCAAGATTAACTTATTAGGTGTGCCCACAGCGGTATTGGATACGTCAGGCGCGGTTAGCGAAACTGTGGTAGAGGCTATGGCTATGGGCGGCTGTAGGGCTTTAAAAGCCGACGTATGTGTGGCGGTGAGTGGTGTTGCTGGGCCAGATGGTGGTACGCCTGAAAAGCCCGTAGGCAGTGTATGGATTGCGTGGGCGCAGTCAAATGGGGCGGTATCGAGTAAGCTGTTTCAGTTTGTCGGCAACCGTCAAAGTGTGCGTGAGCAAACCATAGTAGTGGCGTTAGAGGGGATGAATAGGGCGCATTTACCCTGGTTGTAGGAATAACCCTTGCACTTTTTTCTGGTTATGTTTTAATACTGTACAAATACACAGGTACTGTATGTAATTACAGTAAATATGTTGCACATAGCACATAGGCAATAGTCGTAAATTAAGGTGAATCACATGGATGCAAACAAACAAAAAGCTCTCGACGCGGCCTTAGGTCAAATTGAACGTCAGTTCGGTAAGGGCGCAGTCATGCGCATGGGCGACCAGCCACGTGAAGCCATCCCTTCTGTGTCGACCGGTTCTTTAGGACTAGACATTGCCTTGGGCATAGGTGGTTTACCGTTTGGGCGTATTTGTGAAATTTACGGACCAGAGTCGTCGGGCAAGACGACACTTACCTTGCAGGTTATTGCCGAAGCACAAAAAATTGGCAAGACCTGTGCTTTTGTTGATGCTGAGCATGCCTTGGATCCAAGTTATGCAGAAAAGCTCGGTGTTAATGTTGACGATTTATTGGTAAGTCAGCCGGACACTGGAGAACAGGCTTTAGAAATTACCGACATGTTGGTACGCTCTAGTGCAGTTGATGTGATCATTATTGACTCGGTTGCAGCACTGACGCCTAAGGCCGAAATCGAAGGTGAAATGGGCGCTAGTCATGTGGGTTTGCAAGCACGTTTGTTGTCGCAAGCCATGCGTAAAATCACAGGTAATATCAAAAATGCTAATTGTTTGGTGATCTTCATTAACCAAATCCGTATGAAGATTGGTGTTATGTTTGGTAGTCCAGAGACTACAACGGGCGGTAACGCCTTGAAATTTTACTCTTCCGTACGCTTGGATATTCGCCGTATTGGCGCGGTTAAAAATGGCGATGAAGTCATCGGTAACGAGACCCGAGTTAAGGTAGTGAAGAACAAAGTATCGCCGCCATTTAGGCAGGCCGAATTCCAAATTATTTACGGTAAAGGCATCTATCGTATGGGTGAAATTATCGACATAGGTGTAAAGCAAAACCTAGTAGACAAGGCCGGTGCTTGGTATGCGTACAAGGGTGATAAAATTGGCCAGGGTAAGGCCAATGCATCGCAATACTTGCTAGATCACCCTGAGATTGCGTTAGAAATTGAACAGCAGATTCGTGATGAGCTATTGGCTATACCTAAAGCGGAAGAGGCTGCGGCAGATGTAGTAACGCCACTCACATTCTAGGTGGTTATTGTTACCCATGATGGATGTTGAGTATGATCAAGACAACACCGATAAACAGTTAGCGTCATTGCGCTATCAAGCCATGGGGTTGTTGGCGCGACGCGAACAATCTCGCAGTGAATTGCAACAGAAATTACAGATCAAATGTCTAGCAAAAAATTGGGTTGTAGATTTAGACCATTTGCTAGATGAGTTAGAACGTCAAGGTTTGCAGTCTGATGAGCGGTTTGCAGAGGTGTTGGTGCGTTCAAAGGCCCGCGACGGTTATGGTGTTACCCGCATTTTTCAGTGGGGTCATCAATACGGTTTAAGCCGTTTGTTAGTGCAATGGCAAGTGGACGCGCAACAGCCAGATTGGTTTGAAATTGCCCTTGCGCAAAAGCGCAAGCACTGTGGTTGGCGTGTTGCTACCGATGCGCCAGCGCGGGCAAAGCAAGCACGATATTTGTATCAACGTGGTTTTGCTCAAGAGCAGATCCAATACGCGCTGCAAATGCAGCCAGAATAAACCCTGTTTTTCGCTTAAAAAGCCGTATTTTAAGCCACTTTTGGCCCGCAGCAGTCGAAAGGCATTGGTGTATCAGTATATACTTACGCTTTTGTTTTGACAGCGAGACCTTCCATGAAAATTGCCGCCATTCGACAGGCTTTTCTCGACTATTATCAGCAACTCGGACACGAGCCAGTGCGTAGTAGTTCTTTAGTGCCTGGTAATGATCCCACCCTGCTTTTTACCAATGCGGGCATGGTGCAATTTAAGGACGTATTTTTAGGCGAGGAGCAGCGGCCCTATAATCGTGCGGTTTCATCTCAGCGTTGCGTACGTGCCGGTGGCAAACATAACGACCTAGAAAACGTAGGCTATACCGCACGTCACCACACCTTTTTCGAAATGTTAGGTAACTTTAGTTTTGGCGATTATTTTAAGCGTGATGCCATTAAGTTTGCTTGGCACTTCTTAACCAAAGAACTCAATATACCAGAAGAACGACTGTGGGTGACTGTACACCACAGTGATGCTGAAGCAGAAAAAATCTGGTTCGAAGAAATGGGTATTGATCAAAGCCGTTTTTCCCGTTTGGACGAAGATAACTTCTGGTCTATGGGAGACACCGGACCTTGCGGGCCTTGTTCGGAAATATTTTATGACCACGGCGCTGACGTCTGGGGTGGGCCACCGGGCACCGCGGAAGAAGACGGCGACCGTTACATAGAAATCTGGAACATGGTTTTTATGCAGTACAATCGTTCAGCCGATGGCGTCATGGTAGACCTCCCAAAGCAGTCGATAGACACGGGTATGGGGCTTGAGCGGATTGCAGCGGTATTACAAAGCGTACACTCAAATTACGAAATTGATTTATTCCAAAATTTGCTGGCTGCTACAGCGCAAGTGATTGGCACCGAGGATCACCAAAATAAGTCTTTAAGAGTTATTGCCGACCACATTCGTTCCGTGTCATTTTTAATTGTAGATGGTGTTACGCCATCCAACGAAGGCCGTGGTTATGTGTTACGCCGCATCATGCGACGAGCCATTCGTCACGGTAACAAAATGGGTGCGCCTGCAAACTTTTTCCATCAATTGGTACAACCTCTGGTACAAGAGATGGGCGAAGCCTACCCTGAACTGAGTGCAGCCCAATCTCAAGTTGAGCAAGTGATCGTTAAAGAAGAGAGGCAGTTTGTTAAGACCCTTGATCAGGGAATGCGAATCCTTGAGCAAGACTTGACCAAACTTACCGGCAACGAAATACCCGGCGAGACTATTTTTAAACTGTACGACACCTACGGCTTTCCTGTGGACCTTACCGCAGATATTGCCCGTGAACGTGAATTAACCATGGATATGCCTGGTTTTGAGGCTGCCATGGAAGCGCAACGTACGCGAGCCCGTTCGGCGAGTAATTTTGGTGTGGATTACAGTCACAAGCTTAATTTAGCAGGTGATACAGAATTCACTGGTTATGATGAGCTAGTACACACAGGCATAGTTGTGGCTTTGATTCAGAATTCCGAATCAGTCAATAGCGTAAGCGGTACAGGCGCGGTACAGGTGGTATTGGACCAAACCGCGTTTTATGCCGAAGCGGGCGGACAGGTGGGTGACCATGGTGAACTTAGCAACGACTCAGCCCACCTTTCGGTAACCGATACCACTAAGCAAGGTGGCCATTTTATTCACCAATGCCAACTGGTCAGCGGTGAGTTGAGTGTTGGTGACAGTGTTGAAACTTGTGTTAATGCTGAGCTTAGGGCTGCATCAGCACAAAATCACTCGGCTACCCACTTATTACATGAAGCCATGCGACGAGTGCTTGGTGAGCATGTGACCCAAAAAGGATCGTTGGTTAACCCAGAGCGCCTACGCTTTGATTTCTCTCATTCTGAGCCAGTTACAGCGGCACAAATGGCAGAAATAGAAGCCTTAGTCAACTTGGAAATAAGGAGCAATGCAGACGTCGTCGCAAATACCATGGCTATTGATGATGCCAAAGCGGCTGGCGCGATGGCGTTGTTTGGCGAAAAGTACGGTGACCAAGTGCGGGTTGTGACTATGGGTTCAACAGTTCAAGAGGTGGTGTTTTCCCTAGAGTTGTGTGGAGGCACCCATGTACAGCGTACGGGGGATATCGGTGCTTTCACCATCATTGCCGAGAGCGGTGTGGCAGCAGGGGTGCGGCGTATTGAAGCACTCACAGGCGCTGCTGCTAGCCAATGGTTTGCTGGCAACACTCAGTTACTGAATCAAGTGACTGGGCTGGTCAAAGGTGGCCGTGAACAGGTGGCGGAAAAGGTTAAGTCTATACTCGATCGCAACCGTGCTTTGGAGCGCGAATTGGATCAGCTCAAAGCTAAAATGGCGGCGTCACAAGGTGCTGATTTGTTAACTTCTGCGGTCGAAATTAACGGTGTTAAGGTATTGATTAGCAAGCTCGAAGGTGTAGAACCAAAGTCGTTACGAGATGCCATGGACCAGTTACGCAATAAAATAGGCACAGGCGTAGTGATGTTAGCGGTAAGCGTCGATGATAAAGCCAGTGTGGTGGCAGGTGTGACACCAGACTTAACCCAACGTGTTAAGGCGGGTGATTTGATACGCCACACGGCAACGGCTATGGGTGGTAAAGGTGGTGGCCGACCTGATATGGCTCAAGGTGGTGGCCAAGCTGGTCAATTAGATGAGGCTTTAATCAGCGCACAGGCTTGGTTACAAGAGACTCTAGCCGGGTAAACAGCTTAAGTAGTTATAGGAAAATTAAAATGGCGTTGTACATACAAAAATATGGTGGCACTTCGGTTGGCTCGGTGGAGCGTATTCAACAAGTGGCAGACAAAGTAAAAAATTTCCGCGACCAAGGCCACGATATAGTCGTGGTGGTGTCGGCGATGAGTGGCGAGACCAACCGCCTCATTGGCATGGCAAACGAGATGCAGGAAAAACCTAGTCCACGCGAAATGGATGTATTAGTGTCCACCGGCGAGCAAGTGACTATCGCCTTGTTATGCATGGCGCTAAACGCAAGGGATTGCCCAGCAAGATCGTATACGGGTGGGCAGGTCAAAATTCAAACTGACTCGACCCATACTAAGGCGCGCATCCAAAACATTGATGTTGATAACATGCTCAGTGATCTTGATAAGGGCCGAGTAGTAGTCGTAGCGGGTTTCCAAGGTGTGGATGATGCGGGCAATATCACCACGTTAGGTCGGGGTGGGTCGGATACAAGTGGGGTTGCACTTGCAGCTGCGCTTAAGGCTGATGAATGCCAAATTTATACTGATGTTGATGGTGTCTACACCACTGACCCACGTGTGGTATCTAGCGCCCAGCGTCTTAACGAAATCACCTTCGAAGAAATGTTGGAGATGGCAAGCCTTGGATCTAAGGTGTTGCAAATACGCGCTGTAGAATTTGCAGGTAAATATAATGTGCCGTTAAGGGTGTTACATAGTTTCCAAGACGGCCCCGGAACACTGATTACAACCGAGAGTGAGAGTACCATGGAACAACCTGTTATTTCTGGCATAGCATTTAACCGAGATGAAGCGAAATTAACCATTACTGGTGTACCAGACGTACCAGGTGTCGCATCTAAAATCCTATGTCCTATCAGTGATGCTAACGTTGAAGTTGATATGATTTTGCAAAACGTAAGTGCCGAGGGTCTAACGGACTTTACCTTTACCGTTCACCGCAACGACTACGACTTGGCGTTAACGACCCTTAAAAAGGTGGCCGTTGATATGAACGCCACTGGCGCAATTGGTAGCGATAAAATTGCTAAGGTGTCTATTGTTGGTGTGGGTATGCGATCTCATGCTGGCGTGGCTAGCCGTATGTTCGACAGCTTAGCGCAAGAAAATATTAACATTCAGATGATCTCGACATCAGAGATTAAGGTGTCTGTGGTACTGGACGAAAAATATTTGGAATTGGCGGTACGCGCGCTACACAGCACATTTGAAATGGATAAGCCGGAAACTATTGAAGATTAGTTTATAAGTCACTATGATGACTTGATGTATATTGCAGTAGCGCTGCTGTAGTCATATACATATCGCCCAAAGGAAGCAATTAGGAATAATTAAGGTGCTCGGAAGCTAGCGGTATTTGGCTTATCGGCCCAAATGATAAGGAGCATGTCATGTTGATATTAACCCGCCGCGTAGGCGAAACACTGATGGTGGGTGACGAAGTTACCGTCACTGTTTTAGGTGTAAAAGGTAATCAAGTACGTATAGGTGTAAATGCCCCCCGCGATGTCGCTGTGCACCGTGAAGAGATTTACCAGCGTATCCAAGATGAAAAATCTTCTGAAGAAGATTGATCAGTCTACCAGTCAAGTTGCGTTTTTGGTGCTGGAGTTCTAGCTAAGCACCACAATTGAATATGCAGGGGCCCTGGCCAAGCACTTTGTAGACAACTGCTTAGCGCTTGAGCCGTAGCTCCTGTGGTTGTGACATCGTCAATAATGGCGATGCTGTGTAACCGCGAATTCACTTCTTTTGTATTGACCTCAAATACGCCTTGCATATGCCTCAGGCGTTGACGCCGATTCTGGCCTTGTAGTGGCGCCTGATCACCGAGCCGCTGGCAAAGGCTTTTGCACATAGGGATGTGCAGATCCTTACTCAGCCCGTGGGCAATGAACTCTGCTTGATTAAAACCTCTATGCCTCAACCGAGTCTTGTGTAACGGCACAGGAATCAACAGTTGTGGCCGGCACAGCTGTTGTTCTACCAAGGCTGAGCTTATGGTTTGAGATAAACAAAATTCAAGCAAGCGCCCAGACGCTAAATTGCGTTGATGTTTAAACTGTTTAATGAGTCCATTTATGGGCGGTAAATAGTTCAAGGCACATACAGAATAGGTATATCCCAGCGCTTGATTCACAATGGATGGTTGAGCCCAAGGCAAATCCAGTAGGCAGGCTTGGCATATGTTATGTCGATAGTGAGGGTGACGACCACAAAGCAGGCAGGATGGTTGCACAAACTCAGTAATTTGATTAAATAATGACCAGATGTAAACCTCCTTTTGGAGTATGGGTTGACTACAAACGACCAGCTTTTAATATGCGTGCAGAATTAAATTGTTGGAGTCTCTATGACCTTTGCTACTGTTGCCACCTCCACTCATAACATGATGGATAATAAGTCTAGCTCAATCTTGGCTAATGGCCAGCGCCATAATTGGGGTGTTGCCGAAATCACTGACCTGTTCAATATGCCATTGAATGATTTGTTGTTTAAGGCCCAGACAACTCACCGAACACACTTTGACCCTAATGAAGTGCAAGTCAGCACCTTGCTTTCAATCAAAACCGGCGCCTGCCCTGAAGACTGTAAATACTGTCCGCAGAGTGTGCACAATGATACGGGTTTAGACGTCGAGCGCCTGATGAAGGTGAAAGAGGTCATCGAAGAAGCGGTAGCCGCCAAACAACAAGGCGCGAGCCGCTTTTGTATGGGTGCAGCGTGGAAAAATCCACGCGCTAAAGATATGCCATACGTGTTAGAAATGGTTAAAGAAGTGAAAGCAATGGGGCTAGAGACCTGTATGACGTTGGGTATGTTGGCGCCAGATCAGGCCCAGCAGTTAGCCGAAGCAGGTTTGGATTATTACAACCATAATTTGGACACCTCGCCAGAATTCTATGGCTCCATCATCACTACACGTACCTATCAAGATCGGCTTAATACGCTAGGTAATGTACGTGATGCAGGCATGAAAGTGTGTGCCGGTGGTATTGTTGGCATGGGCGAAAATTTACGTGACCGTGTGGGTCTTCTACAGCAGTTAGCTAACATGCCGCAGCACCCGGAAAGCGTGCCGATCAACATGTTGGTAAAAGTGGAAGGTACACCGTTAGATCAAGTGGAAGATTTAGAGCCGTTCGACTTTATACGTACCATTGCGGTGGCGCGTATTTTGATGCCTCAATCGCATGTGCGTTTGTCTGCAGGGCGTGAAGAAATGAACGAACAAATGCAGTCCATGTGTTTCTTTGCCGGTGCCAACTCTATATTTTATGGCGAGCGTTTGTTAACCACCGACAACCCCGCGGCAGAAAAAGACCGGGCATTGTTTGTGAAGCTGGGTATTCGCCCAGAAAAACGCCAAGACGTGTCTGATGAAGCCCATCAAGGCGCGATCGAACAAGCCATAGAGAGCGCTAAGTCGGAGCAAATGTTTGTAGACGCCGCTCTTTAATGGCAGACTCAATACTGATGGATCAAGTGCTGGCGGCGGATTTGCAGGCGCGTCGTGATGACCACCTGTATCGTCAGCGCAACCAGCATAGCGGCCCGCAAGTGCCGCTGATAAAGGTTAACGGCAGCCAATTGTTGGCCTTTACCAGTAATGATTATCTGGGGCTTGCTAACCATCCAAAACTCATCAGTGCCGCGCACAGTGCCAGCAAGCAGTACGGCCTAGGTAGTGGTGCCTCCCACCTAGTGAGTGGCCATACCGACGTACACCACGAATTAGAGCAAGTGCTTGCAGCAACCACTCAAAGGCCTAGAGCTTTGTTGTTTAGCAGCGGTTACATGGCTAATATGGGTGTGCTTAATGCTTTGTTAGATCGCCGTGATGCGGTCTATCAAGATCGTCTGAATCACGCATCTCTGCTTGATGGCGGTTTACTCAGCGGGGCCAGATTTCAGCGTTATCGGCATAATGACACCTCCAATTTAGCTGGCAAACTGGCAACAACCCAAGCCCGCAGGCATGTGGTTGCCACTGATGCCGTATTTAGTATGGACGGCGACATTGCGCCGCTCAAAGAGTTGAGTCAAGTGGCCAATGAACATCAGGCCTGGCTCATGGTTGATGACGCCCACGGCTTTGGTGTGCTCGGAGAGGCTGGTGGTGGCAGTGCATTAGGGCAAGGGCTCAGTGTCAGCGACTGCCCCATATACATGGCGACACTAGGCAAAGCTTTAGGTAGTTATGGTGCTTTTGTGGCGGGTAGCGAAGAACTTATTGAAAGTTTGATTCAATTTTCACGTAACTACATTTACACCACGGCGTTACCTCCATCGGTGGCGGCTGCGAGCTTAGCCGCAGTGGCTTTGTTGACTGAAGAAGCATGGCGCCAGCAGCATTTAAACCGGCTCATTAATTACTTCACGCAACAAGCGCAGTCCATGGGGCTGCCCTTGATGTACAGTCAAACGGCCATCCAGCCCCTACTCGTCGGTTCATCTAAGGTTGCACTACAAATTAGTGATGAGCTAAGACAGGCGGGTTTGTTAGTGACGGCTATACGGCCGCCTACTGTACCCAAAGATACGGCACGTTTAAGAATTACCTTGAGTGCCGCCCACAGCGAAGCCAATGTTGATGAATTGCTAGCCGCCCTAGGTCGGCTACAAAACCAGGGGCTAATCTGTAAGGTAGAACATTAATGGTGGGCCATGAGTCATGCCCAGACCAAGCTAATTTGGTTTTGATTCACGGTTGGGGTTACGACAACTCGTGTTGGCCAGATGGTTTGGTGGCGCAACTAGAGCGCCACTTCAATGTCATATTATTGGCTCTTCCCGGTCACGGCGGTGCATCAGAACATGTGCTTAACACTACTGATGGGGATGATTGTGTCGATCAGTTAGATGCCTGGCTTGATGTCACTAAAGCACAACTGCCTAATCGCTACCATGTGTTGGGTTGGTCGCTGGGTGGTCAGGTTGCCATCCGTTTGGCCCATAACAATAACCATGTCGATCGCCTTATTTTATTGGCCACCAATGCCAAGTTCGTACGCGACCATGATTGGCAACAAGGTATGGGCTTGGAATTGTTAATACAATTTGTGGAAAAGTATCAGGCACAGCCTGGCAAAACCATGCGACGCTTCGCCAGTTTGCAGGCCTTGGGGTGCGAGCAGAGTAAAACGCTTGCAGCACACCTGGTGGCGCATATGGCGCCTGAATCAAGTAAGTTATTGGGGTTGAAATTGTTACACACGCTAGACGAACGGGCGCATTTAAAGGTGCTTACTAAACCTTGCTTAATAGAATTAGCAACTGACGATCAGTTAGTGCCCAAAGACTGGGTAGAGAAATTGATGTTAGCGCCAACATGCAAGGTTAATTTGGTGGCAGGTGGTCATGCTTATGTGTTGCAAAGTGAAACCTTAGCGGCTCGTGTCATTGCTTTTTTAAGCCCCTCAACTGCGCCTGTTATGGTGAGCCAATGACCTCCATTAATGCTAACTATAACGCCCTGCCTAGTGTGCAGCAAATTGCCCAGGCATTTAGCCAAGCAGCGCAAACCTACGACCAAGTTGCGGGCCTGCAACGTTTGGTGGCCGACGACTTGTTGACTCGTGGAGAGGTATTGCATACAGGTAAAATGCTAGATATTGGCAGTGGTACAGGGTATGTGAGTGCTCACCTTGCTAGCAAAGCAGATGTCGTATCGGTGACCGGTATCGATATTGCACAAGGTATGCTCGATTTTGCCAGCAGTCAACATACGCATAACAAACTCTCCTGGTTGTTAGGTGATGCACAGAACTTGTCTAGTGCCTTAGGCTCGGACCTTGGTTCTTTTGATACCGTAGTTTCGTCCTTGGCTATTCAATGGTGTAGCGATTTAGCGGCGCTGTTCTCCGGAGTGGCTCAGAGCCTAACCCCAACGGGCGTGTTTCATGCAGCCACCTTGGGACCCAATACCTTGCATCAGCTAAAGTGGGCTTGGGCTCAGGCCGATGATTATCAACATGTTAACGAATTTGTTGCCAAACAGGCGTTGCTGGCGGCCTTAAATCAACACTTTGAGGAAGTTGATTTAGTTACAAAAGAAGTGGTTCTTTCCTATGACACGGTGCAGAAGCTAACCCGCGATTTAAAAGATTTAGGGGCGAGTAATCACAATGCTAAAGCCGCGCCTGGCTTAACCGGCGTGGGTCGCTTACGACGCATGATGCAAGCCTACGAAAGTTTGCGTGATCAAAACGGCCAGTTACCGATCACCTATGAAGTGTATTTTATTACCGCAACACAACCCAAGATCAATGCACGCAAGAGTGGGGTTGGTTCATGAAAAAAACTTATTTTATTGCCGGTACCGATACCGATGCAGGCAAAACCCTAGTGGCTTGTGCCTTGTTGGCTAAAGCTCGTGGGCAAGGTTTAACCACAGCGGCGGTAAAACCTGTGGCCGCCGGGTGCGAGCCGACCAGTCAAGGCCTGCGTAATGACGACGCGCTACAGCTTATGGCTCAATGCAGCTTGCCCCTCTATTATGAACAAATAAACCCCGTGGCCTTTGAGGCACCTATTGCCCCGCATCTTGCGGCACAAGAGTTGGGTCAACGTTTACAGGTAGACCGTTTGGCTGGTTTTTGCCGTGGTGTCATCATGCAGGGAGCCGATTTAACCCTAATCGAAGGTGCAGGCGGTTGGCGCGTACCGCTTAATCAAACCGAGACTTTGGCAGACCTAGCCAAGGTGCTTGGTGTGCCTGTGATCTTGGTAGTGGGTATGCGCTTGGGCTGCATCAACCACGCCTTATTAACCATAGAAGCTATTGTTAGGGATGGCGTGCAATTGGCTGGCTGGGTAGCTAATCGCATTGACCCCAACATGGCGGTGTTCGAGCAAAACTTAGCCACCCTGGAGCAGCGTATCCAGGCGCCCTTATTAGGTGTAGTGCCGCATTTATCGGCCTGCGCCAACAGTGCAGAGCGGGTAGATACTGCGCAAACATACCTTTGCCTAGACGCGCTTATCGACTAGTTCAACAAACTACACGCTGGCATGACTCTAAAGTCTCGCATTTGACCTTGGTGCTATTGCTGGGTACATTATCGGCATAGATTCAAACGGTTGTTTGAAATAACGTTACTTTATTGGAGTCATCATGCCTACATATCGCGCCCCCCGCCGAGACATTCAATTTGTTATACACGAAGTTTTGGCTATGGCAGAGCATTATAAAACGATGCCAGGTGGTGAAGACATGGACGCCGAAATGATTGACGCCATACTTGAAGAAGCGGCAAAATTTTCTGAAAACGTGCTGGCACCAATCAATGCTTCTGGTGACGAGCAAGGTTGTAGCTGGAATGACGGTGTGGTCACCACACCCGATGGCTTTAAAGAAGCCTACTCGCAATATGTGGATGGCGGCTGGCCTTCATTGTCGCTTGATCCAGAGTTCGGTGGCCAAGGCCTGCCTGAATCTTTGGGCACTATGATCAGTGAAATTAATGGCACCGCCAACTGGTCTTGGAGTATGTACCCAGGCTTAAGCCACGGCGCTATGAATACCATTGCCACCCATGGTACAGACCAACAAAAGAAACACTACTTAATGCCACTTGTGGAAGGTCGCTGGACCGGCACTATGTGTTTAACCGAGTCTCATTGTGGTACCGACCTAGGCATGCTACGCACCAAAGCTGAACCACAGGCCGACGGTAGCTATGCCATTAGTGGCACTAAAATCTTCATTTCCGCCGGTGAACACGACATGGTGGATAACATCGTTCACATTGTATTAGCCCGTCTACCCGATGCCCCACAAGGCACTAAAGGCATCTCGCTGTTTATTGTGCCTAAATTCAACTTGAATGAAGATGGCTGCTCGGCAGAGCGCAATCAGGTTGCTTGTGGTTCCATTGAACATAAAATGGGCATCCACGGTAACGCCACCTGTGTAATGAACTTCGATCAGGCCAAAGGCTATCTTATTGGCCCTGCTAATAAAGGCCTAAACTGCATGTTTACCTTTATGAACACGGCTCGTATTGGTACTGCAGTACAAGGTTTGTGCTCGGCCGAAGGTGCATTCCAAGGTGCGTTAGAGTACACCAAAGAGCGTTTGCAAATGCGCGCACTAACTGGCCCAGTGGCCCCAGAAAAAGCCGCCGATCCCATTATTGTTCACCCAGATGTACGCCGTATGTTGCTCACGGCCAAGGCTTTTGCAGAAGGTGGCCGTATGTTGGCGTACTATTTGTCGCAGCTAAATGACACTGTAAAAGGCAGCACTGATGCGGATAAAGCAAAAGAGGCCGAAGTGCGTTTGTCTTTGCTTACACCGATTGCCAAAGCTTTTATGACTGAAACTGGCCTTGAGTCGGCCAACTTAGGCATGCAATGTTTTGGTGGCCATGGCTATATCCGCGAGCAGGGTATGGAACAGATTGTGCGTGATGCCCGTATCTCGACCATTTACGAAGGCACCACGGGTATTCAGGCGTTAGACTTATTGGGCCGTAAGGTGCTGATGACACAAGGCGAAAGCCTCAGGGCCTTTACCAAAGAGATACATCAGTTCTGTAAAGCCGAAGCAGACAATGACGCCATGGCGGAGTTTATTAAGCCATTAATGGATGCCAATAAGGAGTGGGGCGACCTGACCTTAAAAATTGGTATGGCTGCAATGAAAGACCGTAACGAAGTGGGTGCAGCGTCAGTGGATTACTTAATGTACTCAGGCTATGTAACTCAAGCGTATTTGTTTGCTCGGGCCGCTAAGGTTGCACAAGACGCGCTGGCAGGCGAGACCTCTGAGGCAACCTTCTACGAGGCCAAGCTGTTTACCGCACGCTTCTTCTATAGCCGTTTACTACCGCGTACTCAAAGCCATGCTACAACCATGCTAGCCGGTGCTGATACGCTACAAGGCTTGGATGAAGAGCACTTTATGTTTTAGGCCGACAAGGCTCGATACACAAACTCGCCCCATACGTAAACAAACAATAAGGCTGCTACAAACACTGCAGCCGACCCCATGTCTTTAGCAGCGCCTGTTAAGTCGTGATGTTCGGTGCTGATGCGATCTAAGGTGGCTTCTATGGCGGAATTCAAGTACTCCATTAAAATCACTAAGATGCCCGCGCCGATCATCAAAATACGTTCTACGGGGGACTCTCCCAGGTAGATGGCGCAGGGAATGCTGGCGAGGAATATAAAACTATATTCACGCATGCCTGCTTCGTGTTTAAAACAATACTCCATGCCCTTAAGGGAAAAGGTAGCGGCGGTATACATGCGCGTCCAGCCGCCATTTTTCGGGTAGCTGGTGGGGTGAGATTGTGGTTTGTTCATGATTTTATTCTTATGTTTTACGCTATGGTTTTGGCGTTGCTTAGTTTAACTATACACGCCTCAGGTGAAAAGTGTTTAGTCTCACATGTGTCTCCTTGAGGGTGGCAAAAGATGTTAGAATGCGCTTTTAGCTATGACCACTGTGCGGACGCCCCCTTGCATCAATTTATTGCCAATTTACCTAAAGTTGAGCTGCACTTACATATCGAAGGGAGCCTTGAACCCGAGCTCATGTTTACTTTGGCCAAACGTAATGGCATTACCATTCCTTACGATACTCCTGCCGCAGTAAAAGCAGCGTACAATTTTTCTAACTTGCAGTCATTTTTAGATATTTATTATCAAGGTGCACAGGTATTACTTACTCAAGCCGATTTTTACGACCTTACTTGGGCCTATTTGTTGCGTTGTAAGGCCGACAAGGTGCATCACACAGAAATATTTTTTGACCCACAAACCCACACAGAACGTGGTGTTGAGTTTAATGTTGTGATGGCAGGCATTACCCAGGCCCTAGATCAAGCCGAACACGAGTTGGGTATTACTAGCCAGCTCATTATGTGTTTTTTACGTCACTTGGACGAAGCCAGTGCGTTTACAACCCTACGTCAAGCCGAACCGTGGAAGCATCAAATTGTGGCCGTGGGTCTAGACTCGTCAGAAGTGGGGCAGCCACCTCAAAAGTTTGCCAGAGTGTTTGCCGAAGCCCGTCAACAAGGTTATTTAGCAGTTGCCCATGCGGGTGAAGAAGGACCCGCAAGCAATATTGTAGATTCACTAGATATACTTAACGTGGATCGCATTGACCACGGCGTGCGCTGTGTCGAAGACCCGGCGCTAGTGGCTCGTTTGGTCCGCGATAAAGTGCATTTAACGGTGTGCCCCTTATCCAATACCAAGTTAAAAGTATTTGAGCATATGCACCAGCACAATATAGTTGAACTGTTGCGGCAGGGCGTAAGTGTGGGCATCAATACCGATGATCCGGCCTATTTTGGTGGCTATATGAACGATAACTTTAATGCGGTTGCAACAGCCATACCTGTCACTCAGCAGGAGTTGGCTCAATTTACTCACAATGCCATTGCGGCAAGCTTTTGTTCGCAAGAGCGTCAACAGCAATTACACGCGCTGGTGTTAGCCTATGTAGAGCAGCCGGAGGCAGACGCTTGATTAAGCTTCTAGTGGCCGGCGCTTCTAGCCAGGTGGGCTCGGCGCTATGTGCGCGTGCACTCACCGAAGGTATGTTGGTGGTTTGGTTTGACGATGACATTCTTAATAGTTTGGATGCAAGTGCTATTGAAGTGGCAATCAGTAGGCATCAGCCGAGTTACGTCATAAATACCGCCAGTTATTCGGTGGTCGACAAAGCGCAAACAAACCCTCAAGACTGCTACCGTGACAACCATGATGTGGCACAGGTGTTGGCGCAGGCTTGCCATGCATTGTCGCTGCCATTGCTACACTTATCAACCGATTATGTGTTTTCAGGTGAGCAGCAGCAACCTTACAAAGAAGATGCTAAAACCCATCCTGTAAACCATTTCGGCACCGCTAAGTTGGCGGCCGAAAATGTGATTAGGGATCAGTGCGCGGCCCATATTATATTGCGGGTGGGCTGGATTTTTAGTGCCCAAGGTAATAATTTTGTACTACGTACCTTGCGACAACTGCAACATCAAAATGATGTTAAAGCCGTGGCTGACCAGTACGGCTGCCCCACGTATGCTAATGATGTGGCGCGCGTATTGATTGCCATTATCAAACAGCTGAGTTGCGGCATTGACGTGTGGGGCACCTATCATTATAGCGGCGCTGAAATAGCCACGTGGAAAGGCTTTGCCGAAGCAATTTTAGCCGCCGCTAAAACCCATGGGGCGACCCAAGCCGACATGATTGAGTCAGTTAATAGTGCAGAGTGGCCCACAACTGCCCCTCGGCCTGCTTATAGCGTGCTAGATTGTAGTAAATTACTGGCCACCTTTGGTATTAAGCAGCGACCTTGGCGGTCTGGATTAGTTAAGGTAATTGCACAAGTGTTTAAGCAGTCTGAGTGAAGGAAGCGTATAATACGCTCTTAATAAATTTGAAGTCGGCCCGTTAGATAGGTCATGAGTTAATTTATGCAAAAACAGCTGATCGATGACTTCGGGCGTCGTGTAGATTATGTGAGGATTTCGGTTACCGACCGATGCGATTTTCGCTGTGTGTATTGTATGGCAGAAAAAATGACCTTTTTGCCGCGCGATAGCATTATGAGCATCGAGGAAATTGAACTGGTGGCCCTTGCGTTTGTTGAACTTGGGGTTAGCCGTATACGTCTCACCGGTGGCGAGCCGTTGGTACGCCGTGGTTTGGTTGAGAACCTACACAAAATTGGTCGGCTCGACGGGTTGGACGAGTTGCTCATTACCACCAATGGGTCCCAACTTGTGCGCCATGCTAAGGCTCTAAAAGCCGCGGGTGTTAAGCGCCTTAACGTGAGCTTAGATTCGTTAGACGAAGCTAAGTTTAAGGCCATGACACGTACAGGTAAATTACCTCAAGTGCTTGAGGGGCTTAATGCCGCCATTGAGGAAGGCTTTGAGCGTATTAAAATTAATGCTGTGGTCATGCGCGGTAGTAATGACGACGAAGTGTTAGATCTGGTTGAATTTGTACGTGATAAAGGTATTGATATTGCTTTTATTGAAGAGATGCCTTTGGGTGCTATCGAAAGTCACGACCGAGCGTTAACCTTTTGCTCGAGCGACGATGTACGTGAAATTATCGAACAGCGCTATACGTTAACGCATGTACCGCAACAGACCGCGGGGCCATCGCGCTATTACGCCATGCCAGGCCATGGTTCGCGTATTGGTTTTATCTCGCCCCACAGTCATAATTTTTGTGGCGACTGTAATCGCGTGCGGGTAACGGTAGAGGGGCGTTTATTGTTGTGCCTAGGTAATGAGCACAGCGTAAACCTAATGCCTCTGCTTAGAGCTCATCCTGGACAAGTAGAGCCTATCAAAGAGGCGATTGTAGACGCCATGTCGCTCAAACCTGAAAAGCACCATTTTGATTTGCATGAAAAGCCGCAAATCCTCCGATTTATGAATGCCACTGGCGGATAATAGAACTATAACGATGAGCCACGATACTGATCCATTTGATGATATACGCCCTTACAACGATGACGAAGTAAGGCCTGTGATCGACGCTTTAATACATAATAAAGAACTGCTGGATGTGCTGGGGCGTTTTAAGTTTCCGCGCATCAAGTCATTTTTAGGCCCCGCCATGAACCCACTGGTTCGATGGGCATTAAAGCGTGAGTTTGAGGGCGTAGACACTGTTTTTTCTTGGCAAAAAATCATCGCCAAATATATGGGAAAAACACTTAAGCGCACTGTTTCTCAGCTCACATACAGCGGTTTAGAATGCCTGCAGCCAGGTAAAGGCTATTTGTTTATTTCTAATCACCGCGACATCACCATGGACCCAGCCCTTGTTAGTTACGGGCTTGAACAGAACGGTTTGGAAACGGCGCGGGTGGCGATTGGTGATAATTTGCTGCAAAAGCCATATGTCAGTGACATTATGCGCCTCAACAAAAGCTTTATAGTGAAACGTTCTGCAACAGGCATTCGAGAGAAGGTGAAGGCCTATATGGACTTGTCTAGTTATATTGATCAGTCGGTCCACACAGGGCACAATATTTGGATTGCCCAGCGTGAAGGTCGCGCCAAAGATGGCATTGATGCCACTGATGTAGCGGTGATGAAAATGTTATATATGTGTAAGAAAAAATCGGGCCAAAGCTACGCCGATTATATTAACAGCTTGCATATAGTACCGGTTTCAATTGCGTATGAATTTGATCCCTGTGATGTTGCTAAGGCTGAAGAGCTAGCGGCCTTGGCCAACAACGGCGAATACGTAAAAGCTAAGTTTGAAGATATGAAAAGCATCGTTAAAGGCATTACCGGTGCCAAAGGCAAGGTGCACGTCGCCTTTGGCAAGCCGTTGGAAGGTGAGTTTGCAACCCCCGAGGATATCGCTCGAGCTATTGATGCGAGTATTGCGCAAAATTATTGTTTGCAGGATACTAATTTGGCCGCACGAGCGGTTCAAACGGGTCAAAAACATGTGGCGCAAGCCGTTTTAGAACAGCGCTTTGCCAACTTAAACGACGCACAAAAGCAGTATGCGTTGGCCATGTATGCCAACCCAGTGATTAGGCAAAGTCACTTTAATCTAGTTGATGCCAGCTAACATTATTTAAGGAAGGCTGATTCATGTCACAATTGACTCACTTGGATACGCAAGGCCATGCCCACATGGTAGACGTGTCGGAAAAGGACATTACTACGCGTGTAGCCCGTGCCGAGGCCTACGTAGAAATGTTGCCCGCCACTTTAGCGTTAATAACCGGTGGCAAGCATAAGAAAGGCGATGTGCTCGCTGTGGCGCGTATTGCTGGCATTCAAGCGGCAAAAAAATGCAGTGACTTAATTCCCCTGTGTCACCCGTTGATGTTGTCGAAGGTGAGTGTGGAGTTAGTGCCAGATGCGGCAGCTAATCGGGTTAATGTGAGCACCATGTGTAAGCTTAATGGCCGTACAGGTGTAGAAATGGAAGCCTTGTGCGCAGCCTCAACCGCCGCACTCACCTTATATGACATGTGTAAAGCCGTGGATCGAAGCATGACCATTGGTGGTTTGCGCGTCACCGAGAAACAAGGTGGCAAAAGCGGCCATTGGGTGATTGAAGACCAGCATGGTGGTGTATTGTGATTAAGGTTTTGTTTTTTGGGCAGCTCAAAGATCAGTTGCAAACGGGTGTCCTTGAGTTGCAAAGTGATGCTCCGCAAACGGTGTCTCAGCTGCTAGTTAACATCATTGAGGGTCGACCTGAATGGTCCCATGACTTGAGTAATGACAAGCTATTAGTGGCGGTAAATCAAGTGATGGCTAAGTCAGATACCTTGGTTCCTGTGGCTGCTGAAGTGGCTTTTTTCCCACCCGTTACCGGAGGCTAGTATTATCTTATTTGTTAGGGCCTTAGTTTTTTATATTGGTTTAGGTGTTATTTCCATCTTAGCGTCTACGCTGTTAGTGGTCACTGCACCCCTTGTAAAACGCCGGCTGCGCTTTAAATTTGTGGGTTATTGCAACCGCGCTGTACTGCAGTGGATGCGGATAACCTGTGGTGTGAGTTCCAATATTAGCGGCCTAGACAACCTTCCCAAGGACCGCCCCGTAGTAGTTGCCTGTAACCACCAAGGTGATTGGGAAACCTTTTATTTGCTCACCATGAGTTTGCCTGTGAGCACGGTGCTCAAACAAGAATTATTGTACATTCCGTTTTTTGGTTGGGCACTAGCGATGCTGAACCCGATTGCTATCAATCGCAAACGTAAAACTAATGCCTTAAAACAGTTGTCGCAGCAAGGTTGTGAGCGTTTAGGGGCAGGTATTTCGGTGGTTATTTTCCCTGAAGGTACGCGTAATCCGCCAGGTCAGTTGGGGCCTTGTACCAAAGGTGCAGCGATGCTGGCCCATAAGGCCGAGGTACCTATTTTGCCTATTGTGCAAAACAGTGGCCGCTTATCACCCGCTCACAGTTGGGTAAAGCACGCTGGTGTGGTGGAAGTTAAGATTGGCCCAGTGATCGAGGCGGATGTGCCCACTAAAGAAATGCACGCCAAGATGGTGGCATGGATGACGGATAACTTGGCAGAGATTTCTTAATCATCTCGAACCAAGTTAAAGGCGCCTAGTCATTCCGGCGTAGACCGGAATCTAGTGGGTTTGAGCCCCTACCTTCGTCAGGATGACACGTAGGGTAGTCAGGATGGCTTATAGGATCGTCCTGACTACTTATACACATGCTTATGCAACGTATTTAGTAAATACCAAACTTGCGTTAGTACCACCAAAACCAAAGCTGTTAGACATTACCGTGGTCAATTCCACGTTGTCTTGCTTTTGCGTGACTACGGGCATGCCGTTGGCGCCTTCATCTAGTTCATCAATATTCGCCGATGCAGCTACAAAGCTATTGGCCTGCATAAGTAGGCTATACACGGCTTCTTGTACCCCAGCAGCACCCAAAGAGTGGCCAGTAAGCGACTTAGTGGAGGTGATGCGAGGGCACTTGTCGCCAAATACCGACTTTACCGCCTTCAGTTCCTGAATGTCACCAGCGGGTGTGCTGGTACCATGGGCATTGATGTAATCAATCGGCATGTCGGTGGTGCTCATGGCTTGTTGCATGCAGCGCATAGCGCCTTCACCCGAAGGTGATACCATGTCATAGCCATCAGACGTGGCGCCATAACCGACTAATTCAGCATAGATTTTTGCACCACGGGCTTTAGCGTGCTCTAGCTCTTCGATGACTAACATGCCACCGCCGCCAGCGATTACAAAACCATCGCGGTTAGCATCGTATGCACGAGACGCCTTGGTAGGTGTGTCGTTGTACTTGCTTGATAGGGCACCCATGGCATCAAATAATACGCTTTGGCTCCAATGTAGCTCTTCACCACCGCCAGCAAACACAACATCTTGTTTGTTGAGCTGAATTTGTTCCATGGCGTTGCCGATGCAGTGGGCGCTGGTGGAGCAAGCCGAGGTAATGGAATAGTTGCAGCCTTTAATCTTAAAGGGTGTGGCTAAACATGCAGAAACCGTGCTGCCCATGGTGCGGGTAACACGATAAGGGCCTACTCGGCGTAAGCCTTTTTCGCGCATGCCGTCGGCCGCTTCTACGATGTTGCCGTTAGAGGCACCGCCAGAGCCGGCAATTAGGCCGGTGCGCGGATTAGAGACTTGCTCTTCAGTTAGGCCTGAGTCGGCAATGGCCTGTTCCATAGATAAATAGGCGTATGCTGCGGCGTCGCCCATAAAGCGCATTTGCTTACGGTCGATGAGGCTGGCAAAGTCGATATCAACACTGCCAGCAATGTGGCTTTTGAAACCCATTTCCTGGTATTCAGGCTGAAAACTAATGCCTGACTTTCCCGCTTGTAGGGACGTTAAAACTTCGTCTTGATTGTGGCCAATACAAGAAACAATACCTAAACCGGTAACGACAACTCGTCGCATAATAGACCTCGTTATTCTGTGATGTATAGAGAGTGCTAGTTAAAAATCATCGGTGCTGGTAAATAGACCTACACGTAAATCTTTGGCGCTGTATATTTCGCGACCATCAACTTCCATGCTGGCATTGGCAATGCCCATCACCAATTTACGTTCGATGCAGCGGGTAATGTCAATTTTGTAGGTGACTTTTTTGGCGGTGGGTAAAACTTGGCCAAAAAACTTAACTTCGCCGGCGCCTAAGGCACGGCCGCGGCCTTTGTTGCCTTTCCAACCGAGGTAAAAGCCAACGATCTGCCACATGGCGTCTAGGCCAAGGCAGCCAGGCATTACTGGGTCTGTCGGAAAGTGACAATCAAAAAACCACAAATCTGGCTTGATGTCTAATTCAGCAATGATCTGACCTTTGTCGTGACTGCCGCCGGTTTCAGAAATGAGCGTAACTCGGTCCATCATAAGCATGTTGCCAACCGGCAGGCGTGCATTACCTGGGCCAAACATATCGCCGTGGCCGCAAGAAAGTAACTCGTCACGGTTAAAGGAAGAAGGTCTGGTCATGAATTATTTCCGTATAGTTATGGCTGATAAGTCAGCGATTATAGCATTATTAGTTTTGTCGGGCTAAGGCTAGGGTGCATAAATCAGCCAAAGACTGCTTGTAAGATGAGTCAGGTAATGCCTTTAGGCAGGTAAGAGCCTGCTGAGTCTCTTTTGTCGCGCGCTGGTAAGTGTAATCTAACGAGCCGCAGCGTTTGATTATTTGTTGAATGCTGTCAATGTTTTCGACACTACCTTGGCGAATGGCTTTACGTATTAGTTTACGCTCGTCGTCGCTGGCGTGGGCCATAGCGTGGATCACCGGCAGGGTGGGTTTGCCTTCGGCCAAATCGTCACCCACGTTTTTGCCCATGGTGGTTTCATCGCCGGTATAGTCCATCAGGTCGTCTATGAGTTGAAAAGCAATGCCCAAGTGACGGCCAAAACGGCGTAAGGCTTCAGTTTGTTGTTGGTCCGCTTGCGCTAATTGTGCGCCGGTATGGCTGGCCGCTTCGAATAACATGGCGGTTTTGCCTAAAATCACCTGTAGGTAATCGGCTTCGCTGACATCTGGATTTTTGGCGTTTAATAGTTGTAATACTTCGCCTTCGGCAATCACGTTAGTGGCATTGGATAAGGTGCCCATGACGTCCACCTGGCCAATAGATACCAGCATTTGAAAGGCGCGGGAGTATAAAAAATCGCCCACTAGTACGCTGGACGAATTCCCCCACTTGTTATTCGCAGTGGGTTGGCCGCGGCGCAAATCCGAGGTGTCCACCACGTCGTCGTGCAGTAAAGTGGCCGTGTGAATGAACTCAACAACGGCGGCTAGAGTGATGTGCTGTCCTTTGTCATAGCCGCAAGCGCGAGCTGCCAATAACACCAGTAGAGGGCGCAGGCGCTTGCCGCCGCTTTCGATGATATATTGGCCAATCTTTTCTACCAGCGGAACTTGTGAGCTCAGGTGGTGAACTATGGCCGCATCAACGGCTTTAAAGTCTTTTTTGACGGCGGAGTAAAGGTCGGTAGCCTGCATAGGTTAGACGGTGTCTAATATTAGAAAGTTGAGTGCGCAATGCTAGTGAGCTGAGGCCCAAGTGTCAAGGGAAGGTGCGAGTAAAAGGGGGTTGGCGGATGTGCTAAATAACTGCTTAACTTGGCTTGTTAAAGGGGGCTACTTAGCGTAAAATTACGCCCCCTGTGACTGGTCCACTTTGCTCCCTGTCATATGGCATCATTTAAGGTCTTTTTGAGGCCTTAAAATGCTATTAGCAGCAGGCCCTTTTTTAGTAGCCGGATCAGCACATATTGGAGAAGTGTATGTACGCAGTAATTGTAAGCGGTGGTAAGCAACACCGTGTAGAAGAGGGCGAGACCCTTAAGCTTGAGAAATTGAACATTGAAGTTGGCGCCAGCGTTGACTTTGACCGTGTGCTTTTAGTAGCTAACGGTGAAGATGTTAAGATCGGCGCTCCTGTTGTTGAAGGTGCTAAAGTTTCTGCTGAAATCGTGTCGCACGGTCGTGGCAAGAAAGTACGCATCATGAAGTTCAAGCGTCGTAAGCACCACATGAAGCAGATGGGTCACCGTCAGTGGTTTACTGAAGTTAAGATTACTGGCATTAGTGCCTAATCGTAAGGAGATAATCCATGGCTCATAAGAAAGCTGGTGGTAGTACTAATAACGGTCGCGACTCAGAATCGAAACGCTTAGGCGTTAAGCGATTTGGCGGCCAAGCAGTAGAAGCGGGCAATATTATTGTTCGTCAACGTGGAACTCACTTCCACGCCGGTACTAACGTAGGTTGTGGTAAAGACCACACTTTGTTTGCTACCGAAGCTGGCACTGTTAAGTTTGTAGTGAAAGGTCCTAAAAACCGTAAGTTCGTTACCATCGTGCCGGCTTAAAGGGTTTTAATACCTATTTCAAAAAGCCCCGCCTAGCGGGGCTTTTTTAGTTAAAATTACTGATCAAGGCGCTGAGCCTTTATCACGCAGCCTTTACCTCAAGGAAGGAGCTGCACGGAGGTTGTATGAAGTTTATCGATGAAAGTAATGTCATAGTGGAGGCAGGTAAGGGCGGCAATGGTTGCTTGAGCTTTCGGCGTGAGAAGTACATTCCCCGTGGTGGCCCCGATGGTGGTGACGGTGGTGACGGCGGCAGTATCTTTGTTACAGCAGACGATACCCTTAATACCCTTGTAGATTATCGTTTCCAGCCACGCTACCAAGCTCAGTCAGGGCAATCGGGTAAAGGCAGTGACTGTACGGGTGGTTCTGGCGAAGATATGACTTTAACAGTGCCCGTGGGTACCACTATTGTTGACCGTGACACCGACGAAGTATTAGCCGACCTCACCGAAGAAGGTCAGGTGGTGAAAGTGGCCCAGGGTGGCTTCCATGGATTGGGTAATACGCGTTTTAAGTCCAGCGTTAACCGTGCCCCACGTCAAACTTCTAACGGCTCACCCGGCGAAAAACGTAACTTACGTTTTGAATTAAAGGTATTGGCCGATGTGGGTTTATTGGGTTTGCCTAACGCCGGTAAGTCTACTTTTATTCGTGCGGTATCTGCAGCTAAGCCTAAAGTGGCCAATTACCCCTTCACTACCCTTACACCTAACCTTGGTGTAGTGAGTTTGCAGCGCCACCGTAGTTTTGTTGTCGCTGATATTCCTGGTCTTATTGAAGGTGCTGCCGAAGGCGCAGGCCTTGGTATCCAGTTCCTTAAGCACTTGTCCCGTACTAGTTTGTTATTACATTTGGTAGACATGGCGCCGTGGGATGACGTAACGCCGGCCGAATCGGCCAAAATTATCGTGCGTGAACTAGAGAAGTTTAGCCCAGCATTGGCAGACCGCGAACGTTGGTTGGTGCTGAATAAGCTCGACATGGTGCCAGAAGATGAGCGCCAAGAGCGTTGTGATGCAGTCGTTGAAGCGTTGAATTGGAAAGGTCCGGTATTTCAAATTGCGGCCATTAACAAGCAAGGCACACAAAAGCTTGCTGGCGAAATTATGGATTTCATTGATGAGCGTACTGAGCGTACTCTTGCCGATCCAGAATACGCCGCGCAAGAAGAAGAATTAAAACTACGTTTAGAGCAAGAAGCTCGCGAACGTGTGCAACAGTTCAAGTTGGCTAGCCATCAGCAGCGCCTAGCAGCCAAAGGCAGTGACGACTTCGACGATGACGATTATGATGACGACGACTACGATGTTGAAGTTGAGTACACCTATGACTAAGCAAGACGGCCATCAAACCTGCCACCAAAGTGCCACTAGTGCGCAGCGTTGGGTGGTTAAAATCGGTAGTGCTTTGCTCACCGATGATGGCAAGGGTCTGGATCAGCAGGCTATTAGCGGCTGGGTAGACCAGCTGGCTGAGTTGCGCCAGCAAGGCGTAGAGATTGTTTTAGTGTCTTCCGGTTCCATTGCCGAAGGCATGGTGCGTTTAGGTTGGCAGCAGCGGCCCAAAGAAATACATAACTTACAAGCTGCTGCAGCCGTTGGGCAGATGGGTTTGGTGCAGTGTTATGAAGAAAACTTCTCTCGCCACCAAATGCGCACTGCCCAAATTCTACTTACCCATGACGACCTAACACACCGTGAGCGTTATCTGAATGCTCGGGGCACACTGCGTGCTTTGGTGAGTCATAACGTGATTCCTATCGTCAACGAAAACGACACGGTGGTAACCGATGAAATCCGTTTTGGTGACAACGATACCTTAGGTGCTTTGGTTGCTAATTTGGTTGAGGCTGATTTGTTGATCATTCTCACCGACCAAGATGGTTTGTGTGACAAAGACCCGCGCCATAATGCCGACGCTAAGCTGCTGAAGCAGGTGCGAGCTGGAGATCCTGCGCTCATTCCCATGGCCAGCGGTGCCGCCGGTAGTTTGGGCCGTGGTGGGATGCTTACTAAAGTTCAAGCCGCTAAGCTGGCTGCGCGCTCTGGGGCTAATACCATTGTGGCTAATGGCCGTACCCCTAACGTGTTGCAAGGTCTACGCCAAGGGGAACAGCATGGCACCTTATTTGTGCCTGACCAAGAGCCCTTGTTAGCTCGCAAGCAGTGGCTTGCGGGTCATCTTAAGGCAAAGGGCACGTTAGTGTTAGATGCAGGGGCAACTGAGGTGCTGACCCAGCAAGGCAAAAGCCTATTGGCCGTTGGTGTGACTCAAGTCCAAGGCCAGTTTACCCGCGGCGATATGGTGTTAATTAATAGCCATGACGGACGCACGGTTGCTCGTGGCTTGGTTAACTACAGTGCGGTTGAGTCTAGACAAATTTTGGGTATAGCCAGCAGTGCTATCGAAAGCGCCCTAGGCTATATGGCCGAACCTGAGCTTGTGCACCGCGATAATCTAGTCCTCGTTTAGCGGGCACAAAAAAACCGGCTTAGGCCGGTTTTTTTAAACGCTATAATTAAAAATTATAGAGCTTTGATTTTTGCACTTAAACGGCTCTTATGACGAGCAGCTTTGTTCATGGTGAAAATGCCTTTAGAGACACTTTTGTCCATGATTGATACGGCAGTTGTGTACGCGGCTTGGGCAGCTTCTTTGTCGCCAGCTTCAATAGCAGCGAGAACTTTCTTTAAGTATGTGCGTGCCATGGAGCGCAGGCTTGCGTTATGACTGCGACGTTTTTCTGCCTGGCGAGCGCGTTTCTTTGATCCAGCGGAATTGGCCACGATCTGGCTCCTATATAAAATAAAAATTAAAGCTTAAAATGAGGACTCACACTTGTGTGAATATTCAACATCCTAAGCAGGGTGTTTATGAGGTGCGAAATTATTCCCGTTTGGGCGCCTCTTGTCAACTTAGATTCCGCCTTTTTGACATAAATATTCGATCATTTTGATGTTTTTGCGTTAACATGGGGAAAACACCTGAGTAGACGGTGTAAATTACCCTGTATTTGTTTTATTTTAGAGATTGATTTAGCCTCTCATGAGCTCATCGTTACCTCAGAAACACACCTCCAAAGGCTTACTTGGCTCGAGTTTGATTGTCGCTAGCATGACTATGCTGTCAAGGGCGCTCGGTTTAGTGCGCGATATCGTCATTGCCTCGATGTTCGGTGCTGGCTCCCACGCCGATGCTTTTTTTGTGGCCTTTAAAATCCCCAATTTCTTACGCCGGTTGTTTGCTGAAGGTGCGTTTAACCAAGCCTTTGTACCGGTGTTGGCCGAAATTAGTCAACAAGGCGATCATCAATTACTTAAAGCTATGGTCAGTAAAGTATCTGGCGGTTTATTGTTGGTGTTGTCGGTAATTACAGTGGTGGCCTTGGTGGCTGCGCCGGTGTTGGCCTTGGTGTTTGCGCCCGGATTTGCCGACGATGGCGACAAGCTGGGTTTAACGGCTGATATGCTGCGCATTACCTTTCCCTATTTGTTATTAATTTCTATGACTGGCTTTTTAGGCAGCCTGTTAAACCATGCTCAGCGGTTTGCGATTCCTGCACTGACGCCAGTACTGCTCAATTTAAGTTTAATTACCGCGGCCTTGTGGCTAGCGCCACAAATGCGCGTGCCGGTGATGGCATTGGCGTGGGGGGTGTTGGCTGCAGGCATCTTGCAGCTGGCGCTGCAGCTGCCTTTTGTGGCGCGCTTAGGTTTGTTGGCCAAACCGCAAATCGATTTTTCTGATGCTCGAGTTAAGCAAGTGATGCGGCTCATGTTGCCCGCTATGTTTGGTGTTTCCGTGGCCCAAATTAACTTGCTGTTGGACACGGTGCTGGCCTCTTTGTTGCAAAGTGGCAGTGTGTCTTGGCTCTACTACTCTGACCGGCTCATGGAACTGCCATTAGGCGTATTTGGCATTGCCATTGCTACGGTTATTTTGCCGGGCTTATCGCAGCGCCATGCGTCCAAGTCTCAGCAGGCATTTAGCCTGACCTTAGATTGGGCGTTGCGCATGGTATTGATTATTGGTGTGCCCGCTGCTATCGCGTTAGGGGTGTTGGCCGAGCCTTTGATAGCCACTTTGTTTCACTATGGCGCTATGGGTGACCGTGACGTGTTATTTAGCGCGGCCAGTTTACGCGCCTATGCATTTGGATTGTTGGCCTTCATGTTGGTGAAAGTGCTGGCGCCCGGCTACTTTGCGCGTCAAGACATGAAAACACCGGTACGCATTGGTATTTGGGCCATGGCAGCCAATATGGTGTTTAATTTATTGTTGGTGTGGGAGTTTGATCACGTAGGCTTGGCCATGGCTACCGCTTTGTCGGCCTGTTTAAATGCAGGTTGGCTGGCGGTGGGTTTGTATCGCCAACAAATATGGCAGCCAGCGCCGGGCTGGTGGGTGCTGGGTGGGCGTTTGTTGGTGGCTAGTTTGGCTCTAGTGGTGGTCATTTACTTGACCTACCAACCGGTGCAAGTGTGGCTGGATTGGGGCTTGTGGCCGCGTATTGGGCATCTGTCGTTGATCGTTATTTGCGGCGCCTTAGCCTACCTTGCGGCGTTACTATTTACAGGCATGCGTTTGCGCCATTTGCGGGTCCCCAAAGAAGCATAATTTTGGCATACAAATGAGCCACACAAGTCGCCTAATAGGCCGTGTCTAGTATATAATCATCGGCTTATTTTTTTATTGTTGGAACCCTATGGAATTTATTCGTGGTCTATACAACCTCAAGCCGGAACATCGCGGCTGTGTGGCGACCATTGGTAATTTTGATGGTGTGCATTTAGGGCACCAGCGGGTTCTGCGTCAGGTAAAGCTACAAGCCATTATGCAAGGCCTGCCGGCAGTGGTGATTCTGTTTGAACCACAGCCGCTAGAGTTTTTTGCTAAAGATCAGGCGCCACGACGTATTACCCGGTTACGAGAAAAACTCCGACGACTCGAAGAGCATGGCATCGACCGAGTCTTGTGTTTACGTTTTGATGCACGGCTATTGGCGTTAACAGCTAACGATTTTATTGACCAACTGCTAGTGAGTGGGTTGGCGGTAAGCCACTTTGTAGTGGGTGACGACTTTCGTTTTGGCCAAGGCCGCACTGGTGATTTTGCACTGTTGCAAAAAGCAGGCGCCAGGCACAAGTTTGAAGTGCAGAATACACAGACTTGTGAATTAGACGGCGAACGGGTGTCCAGTACCCGTATACGTAATGCCTTAGAAGAGCATAATTTAGCCGCAGTAAAGCGCTTTATAGGGCGGCCATTTACCATCAGCGGCAAGGTGGCATACGGGCAGCAGTTAGGCCGTAAGTTGGGTGTGCCCACAGCCAATATTCGCCTGCAAAAGCCTCGGCCAGCATTGCAGGGCGTGTACGCGACATGGGTACATGGTTTGTTAGATCAGCCCATTGCCAGTATAGCCAATATTGGTTACCGGCCAACAGTGGCTGGCGTGCAACCACAGCTAGAAGTTCATTTGTTTGATTTTAGCGGTGATATATACGGTAAAAATATTAGTGTTGAGGTGTGTGAGTTTATTCGCACCGAACAAAAGTTTGACGGCCTAGAGCAATTGCAGGCACAGATTAAAAAAGATATGCAGGTGGCGAGAGACTTTTTTGCTTTGCCTGCTGCAGTTTAACAATACATTTGATTACAGAAGAAGCGAAATAAAGCATGAACGACCATAAATCCACCTTGAACTTACCACAAACCGATTTTCCTATGCGTGGTAACTTAGCCCAACGTGAGCCCAAAATACTCAAAAAGTGGCAGCAGATGGATCTCTACAATAAATTGCGCGAGGCCGGTAAAGGCCGCGAACAATTTATTTTGCATGATGGTCCTCCGTACGCCAATGGCGACATTCATATTGGCCATGCGGTCAACAAAATTCTTAAAGATATTATTGTTAAATCCAAGACCTTAAGTGGTTTTGATGCGCCATACGTGCCGGGTTGGGACTGCCACGGCTTGCCGATCGAACATAAGGTTGAGCAAAAAATCGGCAAGGCGGGCAACAAAGTAACGCACGCGGTATTCCGCGAAAAGTGCCGTGTGTATGCTGAAAAACAAATAGCCGGTCAAATGGCCGACTTTGTGCGTCTAGGCATTATTGGCGACTGGCAAAACCCATACAAAACCATGCGTTTTGAAACCGAATCCAACATCATCCGCTCGTTAGGAAAAATTGTTGAAAACGGTCACTTGGTGAAAGGTTACAAGCCAGTTTATTGGAGTGTAGTCGGCGCCTCTGCTTTGGCGGAAGCCGAAGTTGAATACCAAGACAAAACATCAAACTCCATAGATGTGCGCTACCCTGTGGTTGATCAGCAAGTATGGAATACGGCCTTTGGCACTAACACTGACCTGCCTATCTCGGTGGTGATTTGGACCACTACCCCATGGACCTTACCATCGAGTCAAGCGGTGAGTGTACATGCCGAACTGGATTATGTATTAGCGCAAGTAAATGGCGAATGCCAAGTGTTTGCTAAAGACTTGTTATCCAATGCTATGCAACGTTACGGCATTGAAGATTATCAAGTGCTTGGCGAAGCTAAAGGTCAGGTGTTTGAACGTTTTGCTGTGCAGCATCCGTTTATTGAAGGCTTGCAGGTGCCGGTTATTTTAGGTGATCATGTCACCACCGAAGCCGGCACAGGTAACGTACACACTGCGCCAGACCATGGTGTAGACGACTTTAATGTAGGCCGCGCTTACGGCATTGGTACGCTAAATCTAGTGGATGACAATGGTGTTTATGTCGATGCGGCTGGCGAATTTGCTGGCGCCCACGTCTACAAAGTTGATGATCAGGTGATTGAAGCCCTTAAGGCTCAAAACAACCTCGTGCATCAGACCAAAATTACCCACAGCTATGCCCATTGCTGGCGCACCAAAACGCCATTGATCTACCGCGCAACACCGCAGTGGTTTATTTCTATGTCTGAAAACGGCTTGCTAGAAAAAGCCCTAGATGCAGTAAAACAAGTGGCATGGCACCCGGAGTGGGGCGAAGCTCGTATTGCTGGCATGTTGTCGTCTAGCCCAGACTGGTGTGTGTCCCGTCAGCGTACTTGGGGCGTGCCAATTACCTTGTTCGTCAATCGTCAAACTCAAGAACTACACCCACGCACCGCTGAGCTGTTTGAAGAAGTGGCGCAAAAAGTTGCAGAAAAAGGCATTGATGCTTGGTTTGAGCTAGACGCTGCTGACTTACTGGGTGATGAAGCTGCAGACTATCAAAAAGTGTCCGACACCATGGATGTGTGGTTTGATTCCGGCACCACCCATTTTTCTGTATTGGAACAGCGCCCAGAGCTACGCTTCCCAGCGGATTTATATTTAGAAGGTTCGGATCAGCATCGTGGTTGGTTCCAATCGTCCCTTAAGACCTCCATTGCCATGCATGGCGTAGCGCCGTACAAAGGTGTGTTAACCCACGGCTTTACGGTAGATGGACAAGGCCGCAAGATGTCTAAGTCGATCGGCAATGTTATGTCACCCCAAAAAGTGTGTAACACGTTAGGCGCTGACATTATCCGCTTGTGGGTGGCTGCAACCGATTTTAGTGCTGAAATGTCAGTGTCTGATGAGATCCTTAATCGTACGGCCGATGCTTACCGCCGCATCCGTAATACGGCGCGTTTCTTGTTATCAAACCTTAACGGCTTTAATCCATCTGACGATTTGGTGGCTGTGGATGACATGTTGGCTTTGGATCAATGGGTATTAGGCCGGGCGGTCGAATTACAAACAGAAATTGAAGCGGCTTATCACAGCTATAGCTTCCATACTGTGTATCAAAAAATATCCCATTTTTGTTCACAAGATTTGGGTGGTTTCTATTTAGACATCATCAAGGATCGCCAATATACCTGTGGTGCCAACAGTTTAGCGCGGCGTTCGGCACAAACGGCAATGTACCATTTGATTGAGACCTTAACCCGTTGGGTAGCTCCCATTTTGAGTTACACTGCCGACGAATTGTGGGAACACATTCCTGGACCGCGTGCAGCCTCGGTACAGCTGGATCAATGGTACGCCATCCCACAACCTCAAACCTTGACTATGAACGCCGACTATTGGGCTCAAGTGATGGCGGTTAAACAAGCCGTTAATAAGAGCTTAGAAGCACAACGTAACGACGGTGTGATCGGCGGTTCGTTAAGCGCGGAAATCACCTTGTATGCGGCGCCAGCCTTGCATGAGCAATTGACTCAGTTGGGTGATGAACTGCGTTTTGTGTTGCTCACATCGGCAGCCACCTTGGTCGCTGGCCAAACCGAAGGCGTTGAGACTGAGTTAGAAGGCTTGAGCATTGATATTCAAGCCTCTGCTCACACCAAGTGCGAGCGTTGTTGGCATCATCGCGAAGACGTAGGCACAGTGGCTGCAGAGCCTGAATTGTGCGGCCGTTGTAATGACAACGTCCATGGTAATGGCGAGGTTCGAAAGTTTGCCTAATGCGCCTGTAATTGCTGAGGCAGAGAACTTTTCGGCCTCTGCCCTTAAGCGCTTTGGTGGCTTGATATTGTTACTATGGGCCCTAGACTTGTTGATTAAGTGGTGGGTGACCCAGCACTTCAATTATGGCGAACGAGTTAACCTGCTGCCATTTTTCGATTTGGTGTTGGCCCATAACACCGGTGCTGCCTTTAGTTTTTTGGCCAACCAGTCGGGTTGGCAACGTTGGGTGTTGGCAGCCATTGCTATTGGTATTAGTGGTTGGTTGGTCGCTTGGCTCAAACGCACACCTCGCACATACAGCGTGCTGGGTTTGAGTTTGAGCTTGGTGCTGGCAGGCGCACTTGGCAACTTAACCGACCGACTTGTCAATGGCTACGTTGTAGATTACATCTTAGTGTATTACCCACCTTATTATTTCCCTGCATTTAACCTAGCAGATAGTGTTATTTTTCTTGGCGTAGTTGGCCTTTTTATAGATTTTTGGCACACCAACAAACTTGAAAAACAAGCGAAACAACAAAAGGACACGAAGACGTGACTCAAACTATCGCTCAAGGCTCCACAGTGGGCCTAAATTTTGCGCTGCACCACGAAAATGGTGAAGTCATCGATTCCACTTTTGGTAAAAGCTCGGTTGAGTTTACGGTCGGCGACGGCAACTTGCTGGCGGGCTTTGAAGCCTGTTTGATTGGCTTGTCTGCTGGTGACCACCAAACGTTTGTGGTGCAACCAGAAAACGCTTTTGGACAACGTAACCCAGAAAATTTGCAAACCTTAAAGCGTCATCAGTTTGGGCCTGATATGGTATTGGAGCCAGGGCTTATCGTTAGCTTTTCTGATGCGGCAAACACGGAGCTACCCGGTGTGGTGCAATCCATTGACGGCGACCAGGTGATCATGGATTTCAACCACCCTCTGTCCGGCGTTGATATTAAGTTTGAAGTTGAAATCATCGCTGTAAGCTAAAACTAGTCTACACTTAAGGCAGCAGCCAATAAGGATGTTGTCATGCGCTTACTCACTGTCAGAAAAAAACTATTGCCTAGCTGTGCGGCATGGAGCTTGCTCGAGCTACTTGTAGTGCTTGCTATCATGGCTCTCTTAGTTGCCGCTACTGGCCCCAAACTCCATGCGTCATGGCGCTTGCAACAACTACACGACGAGCGTCAACGGTTGGTGCAGTCCCTACGCTATGCCCGTTTAACAAGCCTGCAGACCAATACTAAAATCAGCCTTTGTTGGGCGCCAGCGTGTGGCACCTCTAACGGTTTACTCGTCTACCGTGACGACAACGGCGACGGTCAGTGGCAAGCTTCAGAAACAAGCATAGCCAGTTGGCAGATGCCAGCAGGCCTGCGGCTTAAGTTTAATCGCCCTGCCCAAATTAGCTTCAATAACTCAGGCAATACCGCCCAGACTGGCACGCTAGTGCTGTGTGCTAGCGGTGTGAGTTCTGGTTTGTCTGTGGTGCTGTCTTCTAATGGTCGCGTTAGGTTGGCAGAGGCATCATGCGAATAGGTTTTGGCGACGGCTCAGTACACGGGTTTGCCTTACTTGAGGTGTTGTTGGCCTTGGGTCTGTCTAGCGTCATGCTGTTGGTGCTTTATAGTGCGCAACGCCACAGCCAAGCTGTGCTGGTGTACAGCCAGCAACTACATCATGCCAATCAACTCTTGTCTCAAGTGGCCAGCCAAGTATGGGCTTATCCACAGCATTACGAATTGTTAACCAGTGAGTTAAATGCAGGTGATGCAATGTGCCTTGCTAGACGCCAGTGTACTCCTGCAGCGATGACTCAGGCTTGGGCGACCTATTGGCATCAACACATGTTGCAACAATTGCCGCAAGCTGATTTGACAGTGGCTTGTGCAGATACGTGTATCGCCGGTCAGGGTCTGACCATAACATTGCAATGGCAGCAAAAGTTGGCGTCAGCAAGCCCAGGCTGCCCGCTGGAGATGGCATGTGTAGCGCTGCAACTGACACTTTAAGCGCCCACCATAGTGAGGCCGGTTTCAGCCTATTAGAACTGGTGTTAAGTACGGGTTTGGCCGCACTGATGATGACTGCATTAATGGCAAGTTTAATGCAATTTAATCGCCATAAATTGGTGGCTCAAATCATGGTTAATCAACAGGCCCAAGGCCAGCTCGTCAGCGCTCAAGTGTTACAAGATTGGGGTGATGTGTGTGGCTCTGGTGTGGTTCAAGGCTCAGCAACCTCAATTTCTATTAAACGTCTGCACCAAGCAACTTGTGTGACTTATGACTACGGTTTAAATACGCCTGCACATAGCCTTAAGCGCAAGCGCGCCGGTGGCCGTTATAGTAGTTTTTTGGCCGGTGTTGAGGCGCTAGACTTACGGTATGGCCTCGATACTAATGGTGACTGTGGCATTAACCTGTGGACGAATCACTACCAAACTTCCGTAAACCACCGTTTGCACCAAGTATGGGTACGCTTAACTATGCGTACCGAAGTCAGTAGGCAGCTAGGGGGTAACCTAGAAAGTGATTGGGTGTGGCACGAGCAGGATAGCGTGTTGCTACATAAGGTTGGGTTTATCTGGCGCGTAGCTCATGTGTGTAGTGAGTAATGACATCGATGTTAAACAAGCAGGCTGGTTGTTGCTGGCGGTGCTTGTGGTGGTATTATTGGTCGCTGCGGGCGCAGTCATGTTAATGGCGCAAGCCCATTTAGGGCTGCGTAGTGTTCAGCAAGAGCATCAAACATTGCAAGATGATATTGACAAATGGTCACCGCTATTGACTAGCCGGGAGTCAAATAATGGTGAATAACGAGTCTGCTTTTAGTTTGTTGGAGTTGTTGTTAGTGCTGGTTTTGGTGGGGGTTCTATTGGTTATGGCGGTTCCCACTTGGAAACAACATCAATGGCTAGCCGGTCGGCAGCAAGCTTGGTTGCAGTTGCAGAGTATGGGCTTGCAACAACAAATTTGTCACCTCCAACACGGTGTTTACTTTGACGATTTGGTGTTGCTGGCCCCGGTTCCCGAAACCACTCGCTATGACTACATCATTACGCTTACAGACAGTGGCTATTTGTTATCTGCAACCATTAAAGCTAACGGCCCTCAAGCCCGCGATTTGCAGTGCCAGAGATTAACCTTAGCGGCTAATGGAGCGGTTAAAAGCTATGGCAACAGTGGTGAATCTGACATCTGTCGATGAGTAGAGTTACGGGGCTATAGGGATATAGGGATATAGGGTAAAATAGCTGTTTTAGTTGTTGGATTTTTCTTTATGAGTGTTTCGCAGCAAGACAAAATAATATCTGCTCTGCATACCTTACCGTTAATAGACACTGCAGCAGAGACGGCTAAACGTATTGAGTTTTTACAACAGTGCCTAAGCACCGCGGGTGTCAAGACCTTGGTTTTGGGGTTGTCGGGTGGTGTCGACTCTACTACGGCGGGTAAGTTAGCTCAGCTGGCGTGTGACCAACTCAATCAACTACACAATACCAATGACTATCGGTTTATTGCGGTGCGTTTGCCTTATGGCGTACAGGCCGACGAAGCGGATGCCCAGCAGGCACTTGAATTTATTCAGCCTAGCCAACGGATAACAGTAAATATAGAAGCTATGGTGAAGGGCTTGGATTTAGGGGCTCAAGAGCTGGTGAAAGAGTTGGGCTTGGACACGCATACGGTGGATTTTGCGCGTGGCAATAACAAAGCCCGAGCTAGAATGAGCGCCCAATACTATGTTGGCAGTTTACTCAATGGCTTAGTGATTGGGACTGATCATGCGGCCGAAGCGATTACCGGATTTTTTACCAAACACGGCGATGGGGCCTGTGACATTGCGCCACTGTTTGGTCTTAACAAGCGTCAAGTGCGAAGCATTGCTGCCTATTTAGGTGCGCCAGAAAATTTGGTGAAAAAAGTGCCTACGGCCGATTTGGAAGAGCAGAATCCACAGCAGGCCGACGAAGATTCCCTAGGCCTAAGTTACGAGCAGATCGATGACTACTTGGAAGGTAAGGCGATCGACGTTGACGCACAACAACAGTTAGAGCAGCGCTATCGCCAAACAGAGCATAAACGCCAAGGCCCCGTGACCTTATATTGTCAGTGGGACATTTGAGGTTAGGGCTCTAATTAGTTAAACAAACCAAACGTTAAGCGGCTAAACCAAGAGCGGGGCTTGACGTCGGCTTGCTGTTCTTCGGCCACAGGGACAGTCGCTGTGTCGGTCGCGGTGCCATAGTTGGCGTCTAATACTCGCTGGGCGTTATCGGCATTGTCCTGTAAACCTAGTTCGCCATACGCTGTCACCATAATGCCCAAAGCCGTTTCAACCGAGGGAGTGAGTTGGTAATTTTCAACCACATACTTGGCACGGTTGGCTGCGGCTAACCAGGCATTACGAGAAATGTAATAGTTGGCAACGTGGATTTCATGTTTGGCGAGCAAGTTACGTAAGTACACCATGCGCACGCGGGAATCTGGTGCGTATTGGCTGGTCGGGAAGCGTTCTAATAAGGTTGCAAAGTCGGCAAAGGAATCTCTAGCTGCGCCGGGGTCTTTTTTGGCTTTGTCGGTGCCAAGGTATTGGTCAAAGGCGGTTTTGTTTTCTTCAAATGCGGTTAAGCCTTTTAGATAGTATGCATAATCAACGTGTTCATGATCGGGATGTAAGCGAATAAAACGCGCCGCAGCGGCTTTGGCTGCAGCAGGTTGGCTACTGCGGTAGTAGGCATACACCAACTCGAGTTGTGCTTGTTGCGAATGGCGGCCATAGGGGTAGCGTGCTTCTAGCGCTTCCAAATCCTCTATGGCAGGGCGGTAGTTGCCGCCTTCGAGCTTACTCATGGCGCTAGTATAAAGTTCGGCTTCTGGCTTAACTTCCTCTATCACCGGCTCTTTGCTATTGCTGGAGCAGGCGCCAAGTATTAAACCAGCGAGTAAAAGTCCAATGACTTGAAAGGAACGGGTAGTGTGGGTGTGTTGCATAGTGGGTAGATCGCCTGTTGCAAAGAGAGTTGAGTATATCATTGTCTTCCACAGAGGGTAATTGTCTATCATTGGAGTAAATGCTGTACAATGAGCCCCTAGTTTAATATGCCAGCTCTGCTTGCGCCAACGATTGCTCACAAACGATATCCATAATGCACGAAACAATTTCGCTCCAAGCCCAAGTCGACCCAGAATGGGCCGGCATGCGCGTCGATCAAATCGCCGCTTTAGCCTTTTCTGAATATTCCCGCTCTCGCTTAAAAAAGTGGATCGAAGAAGGCGACATTCTGGTCAACGGTGTGCAATTACGCCCACGAGAAAAACTCTATGGCGGTGAGAAAATCACCTTGGATTGCAAAATTGAAATTCAAGAACGCTGGCAGCCAGAGCCAATCGATATAGACATCGTTTACGAAGATGATCATATATTAATCATCAATAAAGCGGCAGGTTTGGTGGTGCACCCAGCTGCGGGTCATCATGGCGGTACTTTGTTAAATGCATTGTTACATCACTGCCCCCAGCTCAATGCTGTACCCCGTGCAGGTATTGTGCACCGGTTAGACAAAGATACCACGGGTTTGATGGTAGTGGCTAAAACCATTCCGGCACAAACTGCGTTAGTGGCTCAGCTTCAAGACCGCAGTATGGGTCGTGAATATGAGGCGGTGGTTAAAGGCGTACTTACTGGAGGAGGCACTATTGATGAGCCGATGGGCCGTCACAGTCGTAACCGCTTAAAAATGGCAGTGTCTGCCATGGGTAAAGAAGCCATTACCCACTATCGTGTTTTACGACGCTTCCGCGCTCACACTCATATCCGTTTGAAGCTAGAAACTGGCCGTACTCACCAAATCCGTGTACATATGACCCACGTTAACTATCCGCTACAGGGTGACCCGCTATACGGTGGTCGCCAACGGTTACCTAAGGGTTGTGATGAAGACTTCTTAGAAGCCTTGAGAGGATTCAAACGACAAGCATTACATGCTAAGCGCTTGGAGCTCATGCACCCGATTACCCATGAAGACATGGAGTGGGAAGTGGACCTGCCAGACGACATGATAGACCTGCTCAAGCAGCTTAACGTTGACACCAAACTCAACCCGGAATCTCGCTTCTAGTGAATGACAAGGGCCAGACCTCGCGTTATTTACAACCCGACTGGCCCGCTCCTGCAAATGTTCACGCAGTTTCTACCTGCAGGGACTTAGTGGCCAAACAGCCAGCGGTGGGGTTAGCCGGGTTTAATCTCGCGCGCCATGTCGATGATGACCCAGCGCGGGTAGCGCGGCACCGCTTGCAGTTGCAACAAGATCTTGGCCTTGAGCGCTCCCCTTTTTGGCTCAATCAAACCCATTCTACTGATCTATTAAAATTACCCGCTCCCGCTGGTTTATACGACCACGACGGCAGCTTTACGCAAGCTACAAGCTGGCCTTGTGTGGTGATGACTGCGGACTGCTTACCTGTACTTTTGTGCGATGTAACTGGCACTCAAGTAGCGGCAGTGCATGCCGGTTGGCAAGGGTTAGCCAATGGCATTATCGGTAAAGCGGTCGCTCAATTTGATGTGCCATCACAAGTCATGGCATGGCTCGGCCCAGCCATCGGCCCAAAAGCCTTTGAAGTGGGTGTTGATGTGTTGGACGCATTTGGTGTCGATCCATCTGCGGTATCTACAGAATTCATGCCAGTGAGCGGTAACCCCAACAAGTGGTTAGGTAATCTGTATGCTATTGCGCGCGCACAACTGGATCAGTTGGGCGTAACGCAAATATACGGAGGTCAATACTGCACTGTATCAGACCCTCAAAACTTCTACTCCCACCGTCGCGATCCCACAAGTGGGCGCATGGCTAGTCTGATCTGGCTTGATTAGGCTAGTTGTAGATAGTATTCCGGTTGTCTAATATTGGTGTGGACTACTCTTGAAGTTGCCGTCCACGACCCCATAAATAAATCACAAGTTAATCGCCTCGTCACCTTATTGAGACTGTTCTGAAAAGCACTGACGGGTATTATTGAGGTTATATCATGCGTTTTGAAAAACTCACCAGCCGTTTACAAGAAGCTATGGGCGAAGCCCAATCTTTGGCGCTTTCATTGGATCATCAATTTATAGAACCAGAACATATGCTCAGTGCATTGTTGCAGCAGCAACGTGGCTCGGCACAATCCTTGTTAGTTCAGGCTGGGGCAGATATGCCTATGTTGCAAACTAAACTCAGTAAACGATTAAACAGCATGGCCAAGGTGGCTAACGATAGCGGCGATGTGCATTTTGGTAATGGTTTGGCGCGGCTGTTTAATGTGGCAGAAAAGACTGCAGGCAAGTTGGGTGACCAATTTATTTCTAGCGAGCAGTTAATTATAGCGCTGGTTAAAGATACGAGCGGGGTGGGTGGCTTGCTGCGTAACACAGGTATAAAAACCGACAAGCTGACTCAGGCCATTGATAAGTTACGCGGTGGCGAGAAAATCAACAGCCAAGGTGCAGAAGAAGAGCGCCAAGCGTTAGATAAATTCACCATTGACCTTACCCAGCGAGCAGAGCAAGGTAAGTTGGACCCTGTGATTGGCCGAGATGATGAAATTCGCCGAGCTATTCAGGTGTTGCAACGCCGCACTAAAAACAACCCAGTAATGATCGGCGAACCTGGCGTGGGTAAAACCGCCATTGTAGAAGGGTTGGCGCAGCGTATTGTGAATGGCGAAGTGCCCGAAGGATTGTTGGGTAAACAAGTGTTGTCGTTGGATATGGGTGCGCTCATTGCGGGGGCTAAGTTCCGTGGTGAATTTGAAGAGCGCCTCAAAAGTGTATTAAATGAACTGAGTAAGCAAGACGGTAATGTGATTTTGTTTATCGACGAAATTCACACCATGGTGGGCGCTGGCAAAGGCGAAGGGGCAATGGATGCGGGCAATATGCTTAAACCTGCTCTAGCCCGTGGCGAGTTACATTGTTTAGGTGCCACCACCTTAGATGAATACCGTAAGTACATTGAAAAAGACGCAGCCCTAGAGCGCCGCTTCCAAAAAGTATTTGTAGGTGAGCCGACAGAACAGGCAACCATTGCTATTTTACGTGGTTTGAAAGAGCGTTACGAATTACACCATGGCGTGGACATTACCGATTCTGCCATTATCGCTGCGGCACGTTTGTCACAACGATATATTACTGACCGCCAGTTGCCTGATAAAGCCATTGATTTGATTGACGAAGCCGGCAGCCGCATCCGCATGGAAATGGACTCTAAGCCAGAAGTGATGGACAAGCTAGAGCGGCATGTGATTCAGCTAAAAATTGAACGCCAAGCCTTGAGCAAAGAAAAAGACAAAGCCGCTGCAGCGCGATTGCAAGATTTGCAGCGCGAGCTGGCCCAAACCGAAAAAGAATTTGCTGATTTGCTGGAAATCTGGAAGGCAGAAAAAGCCTCGGTGCATGGGGTTCAGCAATTTAAAGAAGACTTAGAGTTGGCTCGACAAGAGCTCGAAGTGGCTCGTCGCAATAGTGACTTAGGTCGCATGTCTGAGCTGCAGTATGGCCGCATTCCTGATCTAGAAAAACAATTAGAAGCTGCTCACGAAACAGAAGATGTTGAAACCACCTTGTTACGTAGTAAAGTTGGCGAAGAAGAAATTGCCGAAGTGGTCAGTATGTGGACCGGTATTCCCGTAAGCCGTATGTTAGCGGGCGAGCGCGAGAAGCTTCTTAATATGGAAGCGGTATTGCACGATCAAGTCATTGGTCAGGCCGAAGCGGTGTCTTGCGTTTCCAATGCAGTGCGTCGCTCGCGCTCTGGCTTGGCAGATCCTAATCGTCCAAATGGTTCGTTCTTGTTCCTCGGGCCAACGGGTGTGGGTAAAACAGAACTGTGCAAATCGTTGGCTACCTTTTTGTTTGATACAGAAGAAGCTATGGTGCGTATCGATATGTCTGAGTTTATGGAAAAGCATTCCGTAGCTCGGTTGATCGGTGCGCCACCGGGTTATGTGGGGTACGAAGAAGGCGGCTATCTCACAGAAGCGGTTCGCCGCCGCCCTTATGCTGTGCTGCTGTTGGACGAAGTGGAAAAAGCGCACCCAGACGTGTTCAATATTTTGTTACAAGTATTGGAAGATGGGCGATTAACCGATGGCCAAGGCCGTACAGTGGATTTTCGTAATACGGTGATCGTTATGACCTCTAATATGGGGTCTGATGTTATTCAAACTATGACCGATGAAAGTCAGTATGAGGCAATGCGTGCACAGGTGTTGGATATTGTGGGCACTCACTTTAGGCCGGAACTTCTTAACCGAATCGATGAGTTAGTCGTTTTTCACCCGTTAGGCAAGGATCACGTTAGACAAATTGCGGATATTCAGTTGTTACGTTTACAGGATCGTTTAAGGGAGCATGATTTGAGTTTGCAGCTCACGGATGCCGCCAAAGGCTTGTTGGTAGAAGAAGGGTTTGATCCGGTCTACGGCGCAAGGCCGCTTAAGCGAGCGATTCAGCGCAATTTAGAAAATCCACTGGCGCAGGAATTGTTGGCCGGTAAGTACGTGCCGGGGCAGATCATACTCTGTGATGTTGATGATACTAAGTTAACGTTTGGCGTAGCAGACAAACACTAGCCACGTGCTTGTCGCCTATAGCGAAGGCCGAGGGGTCTAACATGCCTCGGCTAGGCTAGCAGGTTGTCATTAATACATCGCTTTCTCATCACGTACGACTTCGCGCAAGGCTTCCAAAAATAACTTGTCGGCATCGCTATGTTCTGCGGGAATCTTTACGTTAGTAGAGTCTGCAATCCTTTGAGCTATTTTTTGGTCGGCACTGTCTTCGTCAATCAATTCACGAGTAATGGCTAGAGATTGTGGAATAATCTCTGGCTCTACTAAGATTTTTTTAAGAAAAATTCGCAGCTCTTCAATGACGCGATCGCGGTTTCGTAACTCTAAACTAGACATGGGGTGCCCTCAAACTAAAAACGTTTTGCTATATATTGGTCACTATAACACCAAACGTTTGAATCGGGTTTGAAAAAGTGGTCAATAATTCACTCAAATAGTTGGTATATTCAGCCCTGTTTTACCTCTAAGCCCTTGAATTAAGGGCCTTGGCGTGTGAAAATTATTCCTTTAGGTTGATGCACATGTCGCTCAGGTGATCCCTGGCGTTTGTGATACGGTAAGCAGTACCCTTTCGCTTGTCTGCCCTGAGTTCTACGCACGTTGCAACCCGACAATGCTGGAGCTTTGAGCGTCACCACTTTAGGCACATTCGTGCCTACACGATATTGCGGTCTGGCTACAAGCGCTGCCTGCAAGCCATCGATGGTTACATGAGAAAAGTCTCAGACAAAATAACTGCCGCTACTTTCAAAGTACGGCGAGAGGATATTATAGTGGAAATGCTTTCCGGCGCAGAAATGGTGATCCGTAGTTTACAGGATCAAAAAATAGAATATATATACGGCTACCCCGGTGGTTCTGTATTACATATATACGATGCCTTGGCTCAACAAGAGCAAGTAAAACACATTCTAGTTCGTCACGAACAAGCGGCTACCCATATGGCCGACGCTTATGCGCGTGCATCGGGTAAGCCTGGTGTGGTGTTAGTGACGTCTGGCCCAGGTGCTACCAACGCAGTCACCGGTATTGCTACTGCCTTTATGGATTCTATTCCGATGGTGGTGATTTGTGGTCAGGTGCCAAGTACGTTGATTGGCGAAGATGCGTTCCAAGAAACTGACATGATGGGTGTTTCTCGTCCAGTGGTTAAACACAACTTTGCGGTTAAACACCCTTCAGAAATTCCGGGTCTTATTAAAAAGGCGTTCTATATCGCCAGCAGTGGTCGTCCCGGGCCTGTGGTTATCGACATCCCTAAGGATATGACCACGCCAACTGATAAGTTTGAATATATTTACCCCGAAACTGTGTCAATGCGCTCATATAATCCCGCGACTCGTGGTCACAGTGGTCAAATTAAGAAGGCGGTTGAATTATTGCTGAACGCTCGTCGCCCAGTGATTCTTGTGGGCGGTGGCGCTGTAGGTGGTAAAGCCACAGCAGAAGCCACTGAATTGGCCAGAACCCTAAACTTCCCAGTAAGTAATACATTGATGGGCTTGGGTGGTTATCCTTCAACCGACCGGCAGTGGTTGGGTATGCCTGGTATGCACGGCACCTACGAAGCGAACATGGCGTTGCATAGTTCAGACTTGATTTTGAGTGTTGGTGCACGTTTTGATGACCGGGTCACTAACGCCACAGAGAAGTTCTGCCCAACGGCTAAAATCATTCATATTGATATCGACCCGTCGTCGATCTCTAAAACCATTGCTGCAGATGTGCCGATTGTTGGCCCAGCCAAAAGTGTACTGATCGAAATGTTGGCTCTTTTGGCAAAGGCTGGCAAGCAGCCTGATGCAGATGCCTTATCCAGTTGGTGGAGTCAGATTGACCAGTGGCGTGAGCGCCATGGTGGACGCTACGAGCGTAACGACGGTGGCATGTTAAAGCCGCAACAAGTTGTTGAAGCGCTGTATCAAGTCACTAAGGGCGACGCATACGTTTGTTCCGACGTGGGTCAGCATCAGATGTTTGCCGCGCAATATTACAAATTTGATAAGCCTAATCGTTGGATTAACTCTGGTGGCCTAGGCACTATGGGTTTTGGTTTTCCAGCAGCCATGGGTGTGAAGCTACACTACCCAGAAGCCGAAGTGGTTTGTATTACCGGTGAAGGTAGTTTTCAGATGAACTTGCAAGAATTTTCCACCTGTAGCCAGTACGGCATACCGGTTAAAATTGTCTGCTTAAACAACCACTCTCTAGGCATGGTGCGCCAGTGGCAGGATATGAACTACGAAAGTCGTCATTCCCAGTCCTATATGCAGTCATTACCCGATTTCCATAAGCTCACTGATGCTTATGGACATAAGGCTATTACAGTAAAGACAGAAGCAGAGTTAATTCCTGCTCTAGAAGAGGCGTTTGCCCTCAAAGACGAATTGGTATTTCTCGATATTCACGTTGACCCAAGCGAACACGTGTATCCGATGTTGGTGCCTAAGGCCTCGATGCGTGATATGTGGTTGAATAAGACGGAGAGAACCTAATGAGACACATTATTGCAGTGTTGTTAGAAAACGAAGCCGGAGCATTGTCTCGGGTTGTGGGTTTGTTCTCTCAGCGTAATTTCAACATCGAAACCTTGAATGTTGCTCCTACTGAGGACCCAACATTGTCTCGCCTCACTGTCACTACTTCAGGTAGCGATCGTGTGATTGAGCAAATCACCAAGCAGCTTAATAAGTTGATTGAAGTGGTAAAGTTGGTTGACCTGACTGAAGGCGAGCATATCGAACGCGAAATGATGTTGATTAAACTTAAAGCGACAGGTCAGCACCGTGACGAAGTAAAGCGCACGGTAGACATCTTTCGTGGCCAAATCGTCGACGTGTCCAGCAGCATTTACACCGTGCAGTTAGCGGGTGATCAAGGTAAATTGGATGCCTTTATTGCTGCCATTGGCGAAGCTTACGTATTGGAAACGGTGCGTACGGGTGTGTCGGGCATTGCTCGGGGCGACAAAGTGCTGAGTATTTAGTTTTAGCAACAAGGAAAAGGCAGCCCAGGCTGCCTTTTTTGTTTCTGTATTGTGGTTTAGCCATGGTAAGCTAGCGTTAATTCATTAATAGAGCAGTAAATTCATGACTCAAGATTCTTCAGGGCAGCCGAGTAACCCAGATCAACAGGAAGAGGCTGTGGTTAAGAAACCGGCTAAAGGCGTCTACCTACTGCCTAACAGCTTTACTACTGCGTCATTGTTTTCTGGTTTTTACGCTGTTGTCTCAGGCATGAGTGGTGATTTTGAAAACGCGGCTATTGCCATTTTCATCTCTATGATCCTGGATACCTTAGATGGTCGGGTGGCTCGTTTAACTAATACGTCCAGTAAATTTGGCGCAGAATACGATAGTCTAGCCGATGTGGTGGCTTTTGGTGTGGCGCCAGCTTTGGTGTTATTTTCTTGGTCGTTACAAAGTCTAGGCAATTTTGGTTGGGTGGCTGCGTTTATCTATGTGGCGGGTGGCGCTTTACGTTTGGCGCGCTTCAATGTGCAGTTGGAGATTGCAGACAGTAAGTACTTTATTGGTTTGCCGATTCCCGCAGCCGCTGGTGTGATGGCTGGTATGCTTTGGACCGCTGTTGATTACGGTTTAGATGGCGTGCAATTAAGCTACATGGTTGCCATAGTCACTGCTGTATTAGGTATCTTGATGGTAAGCAACTTCAAATACTATAGCTTTAAAGATCTGGACCTCAAAGGTAAGGTGCCGTTTGTGGCTCTGTTGGCTGTAGTGTTGGTATTTGCCATCTATTCTTTACAGCCGCCAATATTATTGGCGCTAACATTTCTTATCTTTGCGGTATCTGGCCCGGTTTGTTGGGCATTGAAGATTACCAAGTAACCTGTGCCACGTAAGTGGCGCACGTTGTTAGCCTTATTTTCCTTTTTTTGATCTAATTTCCATTTACCCCTTGTGCTTTATTCTGCGATGGATATAATGGCGCTCCCTTGTTAGAGGGGCCTTAGGCAAGCGTTAAGCGAGTTATCAAAAGGCCTTATAAAACAAAGGGC